>Ga0209512_1001016_pt1 | contig 38051 bp, 31 predicted proteins | sample frozenSSSSmetaG_FD_184142 | JGI IMG/M metagenome (GOLD analysis project Ga0209512, IMG submission 184142) | Glacier valley bacterial and archeal communities from Borup Fiord, Nunavut, Canada, to study Microbial Dark Matter (Phase II) -... | ecosystem: Environmental > Aquatic > Freshwater > Ice >...
AACCGATTCCAGGAAAACATCTGAACTGACAAGGTTTTTCACAACCAGGCTTTTGCTTACCACCGGTAAATTGGGGTAAAGCAGGAATTTCAGCGTGACTTCTATTTTCTTGTCTTTACTTTGAAGCGTAACAGCGGCGCCATCGCCTTCGCGCGAATCAGAAATTGATTTTACATCCACCAGGATCCAATCGCTTTTACCAGAATAGGAAATACCGTTCGCTTCAAACTGAAAATCGGTATTTGATGGCTGGAAATACTTAAATTCACCAACGACCGGTTTATAGGATGTTGTCAGAAAATTGCCTTCAGAAGAAGGCAACGAAATGATTCTTTGAACAATCCCGTTGTTCAGTGTCAATTCCGTTTTTGTCCATTTGGCAAACGGAGCTGCAACCACTAATTCCGAGGTTAAAACACAAAAGAGTAAAACATTAAATATTTTTCTCATAAGTATCTATTTTAAGCGTCAGCACAAATTACCACCTGATATTTTTGTCTATAAAATCAATCAAATCGTCGGCCATTGCCTTTTGTTCTGCTACTTTCGGATGACCACCCGTATTTTTATAGGGGAAGAAATGGGTATATATTTTTGGATCTGCCAACCCTTTCACCGCAGTTTCGATGTAACCCGGCCAGACTGAACCTTTTTGAGTGGCATCCATACTTCCCAACGCACAGATGACTGAAGCCTTCGGATATTTCGCCCTGATCTTCAACACCAGATCACGGTAGGCTTTAATAATGGTTTGCTCTTCAGGACGTGTTGCTCCAAACCTGGCTTTAAACTGTTCGTGCGCGGGATTATTGATCAGCCAGCTATCGTTTTGAAACAGGTTGATGACAACTAAATCTGGTGTGTACTTCGAAAAGTCCCATCTGCTGTCGGGATCGCCCGGATTCAGCCGGTCGTACATTTCGGGCATGATGACCGGGAACCAACTCAGCATCACCCCTATCCCACTCCTTGAAATATTTGAATATTGGGCATTGTAATGACGGGCGGTTATTCCTGCATAGGTCAGGTAATTATTGAAAAACTCGGGTGCCCCCGAATCGTTCTGTCCATCGGGAAAATCTACCCCATGCCCCGCCGTAATTGAGTTGCCATAAAACTCAATTTTCTTTTTCCCGGGAAGGTTGGGTTTCAACACGCGTGCATCCTTATTCAGTTCGAATCCGTAAAATGAAGTAACCGTCGTGTTATCGGTCAGTTTGTATAGCTGTACCGAATGTTTTCCCTTTTTCAAACCCGAAGCCAGCGTATAACTTGTTTTGATGGTATCGGGTTTGATCTTCTTCGCATGTTCTGAATCGCCATCAACTATTGCATAAAAAAAGGTAGTACCATCCCCGTTTTTAAGGATTGCCTTTGCTTCGGTCCCTTCGAAATTGAGCGTGGCCGATGTTCCGGGCCAGAAGATGTTGACGCATTGGTTTTCGATGGTCTCAATCCGCCCCATATAGGCGATATTTTTCTGGTCGAAAGGAACGAATGTTTGTCCGTAACTGACGGAAACCAGCACTAACAGCAAAAGGGTAATCAAATGATTTTTAAGCATTGTAGTTATTTAATGAATGTTAATCAAAGCCCTGGTTTACCCGTGGGTAAAAAGAACTCGGGGGACAGGTTGGAGTGATAGGGGTGTTTATATTTCCCGCGGTAATCTCTTTTCAGCAACGCTGACGCCAGCTTATTATCTATAATTTCTTTTTTTGTCTGATCCCACTTCACAAGTGATCCCGTGTAATGCGAAATCATGGCGAGCTGAACAGTGGCAGTCGACTGGAATGCATCTTCAGGCGGACAGTCGATCAGACTTTTGTTCTTGTTTTTTACTGCATTCAGAAAATTAGCAACATGTTTCTCTTGCATCATTTCGGTTGGAATTAACAACTCCTCTCTTTTCCCGTCTTTCCCGGCATGAAACAGTACAACTTTCGAATCCTCAGCAAAAAGAGTGGCCTTGTCACCGTGGAAAAATATACCGTTGTTAAACTCCTTATTCGGATCGCCGGTACCCCAAAGGCGGTGTTGCCATACGACGGGTGCTTTTTTGAAAGCCATATTCGCCGTGAGCGTATCGGGTGTGGTAATCTTATTTTTTAATTCCAGTATCCCTCCCTTTGTATAAAATTCGGACGGCATCGATTCCCCCATGATCCGGCGGATAATATCAATGTGATGAATACCCCAGTCGACAAGGTGACCGTTTCCATACTCCTTCTCGAGCCGCCATGCTTTGTGACCAATGTTTGGCCGGTAGTCGAGTTTTGGGGCCGGACCGCACCACTCTTCCCAGTCGAGTGAAGCAGGAGGCGGCTGAATCGTTGTATCCTGTGGCCCCGCCACATAATGAATCTGTGCCGTTATCTGGTGGACGTTCCCGATTGTTCCATCTACAATTAATTCCTTTGCCTTTTTAAATGCGTCACTCTGACGGCGCTGAAAACCGATCTGCACAACATTTCCTGCCTTTTGAGCGGCATTCACCATTGCCAAACCTTCCTGAATGTCGTATGCGAGTGGTTTTTCGCAATAGATATCCAGCCCTTTGGCACAGGCCGCAATAAACTGAAGTGCATGCCAATGAGGAGGCGTACCAATAAATACGGCTTCCAACCCCTTGATATCAAGTAATTCCTGGTAATGTTTGTAGGTATTGGGGCGGGTACCCTGAAGTTTTGCCAGCTCATCGGCACTGCTGTTCAAATGTTCACTATCAACATCGCAAACCGCAATCACCTCTACCCCTCCGATCTTTAATGCCGCGGTTGCAATGACCATTCCGTACCAGCCCGCACCAATCAATCCGATTTTTAACTTCCGCTCCTGCGAAAAGGCAGGGATACTAAATGCGGAAACAAGAGCTGCTGATCCAATAGAGGCATTTTTAATAAAATTTCTTCTTTCCATCGTTCAATCTGTTTTTAATTAAACACTCGTTAGCCTGTAAGCAAAACTAAAGAAATTGTCCGACATTTAATCATAGCAGTCTTGCTCATGTGCCGTCCTTCAGAAAACTCCGAAAAAATTCTTCTAATTGAGGACATTGAAAATGAAATATTCCCTGAACGATCAAATATTTGAAACGTAAGTGCGTTAATTCCGTAATAATAGACATCTGATCCAAAATTGAATAATGATGACTGAATTAACAATTTAGACAAGACCCTAAACCATTTGCTTTTTAAATACCATCATGAAAAGCGTCATACCAGAAACGAAACTATTATGAAGATAATTCTCGTCCTTATACAAATCCTTTTCGTCCTGCTTTTTCAGATTGCGTCAGCAAAAAGACCGTTTAATAAGAATGCATCGGTTATTACACCTTGGGAAATCGGACTTTCGTCAGGTACCTCCCTCTTCATGACTTCGGTTAACCCCGAATCAAATGCACTGAACCAACAACTTAATTACTGGAACAACTCCATAAATCCGGGCGTTGGGTTATTTGCGGTGAGAAATATTTCGCCTTCTATTGGAATTGAAGTTAATTGGCTCAATACCCGCCTGACTGGGAAATGGGATAATAAATATCCTCCGCACCTGGTATCTTCAGGTCGCGAAAGTCCGCTAACCTACAACACTCAGATAAATCAGTTCGATTTGATGGTGGTATTTAATGCGGATCAGATCATGCTTCCTGGCGATCCGGAAGATAACGGCCATTTCTTTATAAAAACAGGAATCGGCGCTTCGCTGATAAAAGATACCAAAAAGTTTTATCCGGGAATTACTTATACCCGTATATCTTATGCTTTAGGCGCCGGATATTCGCTTTCGTTGAACGAGAGAATAATATTACAGATTGGCAGTATCTTCCGGTCTGTTAATACCGACAATCTTGACGGGGTGCATGTGGTGGCAAATGATAAAAACGGACAATTGGTTCATTTCATGAAAATTTTTGAAATATACAATTATTCGTATTTGAGTGTGAGCTATCGTATTGGCTATTTCGGATCGAAGAAACGCAAAATCATTTTCACAAGACCCAATTGGAGATGAGGGTTATCGGATATTTTTAACAAAAACTTTAATTAGGTCTCGCTATAGTCCCTTTTGATTTGGTATTCCATGCGCATTCTGAACATATTACAAAAACAAAAAGCACCCAAATCATTAATTTTGAGTGCTTTTATATCTGTTTGACATTTGCATTTGTGACCCAATCTGGGATCGAACCAGAAACCTACAGCTTAGAAGGCTGTTGCTCTATCCAATTGAGCTATTGGGCCAGCTAAATTGTGGTGCAAAAGTAAAAAAAATCCCCATATGCTGTTGCATGATGGGGACTTTTAGTTAAAATGATTATTATACCATAAAAATATTGCGTTCCGCACACTGACGGATCATCTCTTCCGGCCACAGACTTGCCTGAACCTCACCAATATGAGCTTTACGAAGCAGGTACATACACAGACGCGATTGTCCGATACCACCACCAATTGACAATGGTAATTCATCGCGTATAAGCTTCTTATGAAATAAAAGTTCCTTCCTTTCTGTCAAACCAGTGATAGCAAGTTGTCGTAATAGTGCCTCTTTGTCAACGCGGATTCCCATTGATGAAAGCTCCAATGATTGTTGCAGGATTGGATTCCATATTATTATATCACCATTGAGACCTTTATATCCATCCGAATTTTCAGATGTCCAGTCATCATAGTCCGGAGCACGGCCGTCATGTTTTTCACCGTCAGAAAGGGCGCCACCAATTCCCATAATAAATACAGCACCATGTTCCTTTGCAATTTCATGTTCGCGCTCTTTGGGTGTTAGCTTCGGATAACGTTGCAACAATTCCTCTGAATGTATAAAATAGATTTCTTCGGGAAGCTGGGGTTTGATCGCCGGGTAATTTTCGTAAACCATAAATTCAGTACGAAGCATAACCGAATAAATCTGATTGACTACCTTTTTCAAAAAATCAAGGTTTCGCTGTTTGGCAGTGAGCACTTTTTCCCAATCCCACTGGTCAACATAGAGCGAATGAATATTCGTCAGTTCTTCGTCAGCACGGATAGCATTCATATCAGTATAAATTCCGTATCCTACCGGAATTCCATATTGAGCTAACATCAGCCGTTTCCATTTTGCCAGCGAATGAACAACTTCTGCCGTAGCGTCGTTCATCTCTTTTACAGCAAATGTTACTGCTCTTTCGACACCATTAAGGTCATCATTGATACCTGTTCCTTTTAAAACAAATAATGGAGCGGTCACCCGTCGCAGGCGCAACTCAGCAGAAAGGCTCTCCTGAAAGAAATCCTTTACAAATTTTATGGCCTTTTCAGTTTGTTTAAGATCAAGTTTCGGTTTATAATTTTCCGGGAAATAAAGTTTCATTTATATGCGATTTATCAGTTTTTCGTTGCAATGATACTAATTATTGATCTACTTTTGGTGAATTTGTAATCCAAAACACAAAAATTCCTTATCAATCAAATCTGATGGCTTTATCTGGCTCAATTCTTGAAACATACCATGAAGGTACTAACAGCATCAACAAGGTAATAATAATTGTTCCCGCGTTGAGCAATAAAAGATGTGTAATTTTCAAATTAACAGGGACTGTATCTAAATAATAGGAACCGGGATCGAGTTTGAATACTCCAAATTCTGACTGAATCAGACAGAAAGCGATTCCGGCTAAATTGCCCCAAAACATCCCTTTCAGAATAAGAAATGATGAGATATAAATAAATATTTTTCGGATACTCCAGTTTCCGGTACCAACTGCCTTTAAAACGCCAATCATCGTCGTTCGTTCAAGAATCAGAATCAGTAATCCTGAAACCATATTAAACCCAGCGACAAGTATAATCAATGCGAGGATGATCCACACATTCATGTCAAGCAGATTCAGCCAATCAAAAATCTGGGGGTATTTGGACGTTATTGTAATTGGCCTAAGTATAGATTCATTGTCTTTGGAATAACTTAAGGTGATTTGACGTATTTCACGATTAATCAGTTCAAGTTCATTAAAATTATTAATGGCAATCTCAAATCCGCTAATCTGGTCCAATTTCCAATCGTTTAATTTTCGCACGTGCGAAATATCGGCCAAAACAAATAAGCGGTCAAACTCTTCGAGACTGGTACTGTAAATACCACATATCTTAAATTTACGCATTTTCTGAGCCTTTGTCTCTTCATTCAAAAAATAGGTATAAAGCGGATCACCAACTTTTAATTTAAGCAATAAAGCTATTTGTTTCGATATCAGTACGTCATCGGTCTTAACACTGTCAGATACTGTGAATAGAGTTCCTTCAACTAAATTATCCTTAAAAAATGACCAGTCGAAATCAGATCCGACCCCTTTTAAAACGATCCCGTGAATCTCATCATCTGTTTTAACTATACCAGGTTTTGTAGCAAAACTCTGAATGCTCTTTATTCCATTCACCTTTTTGACATCCGCTAAACAAATCTGATCTTTCGAAACCGGAATTGTTTCGTAAGATGAATTAGAATCGAAATTAACTATCTGAATATGTGAACCAAAACCAATCACCTTATTCCTCACTTCTTTCTTAAAGCCAGTAACGATTGCTACTGAAAGAATCATCACAAACAGTCCGAAAGCAATCCCAAAAACTGCAAACGAAACAATTGATTCAGAAAATTTTCTGGAAGTTCCTTTGGCGGAAAAAATTCGGCGGGCAATAAATAATTCGGTATTAAATAGCGACACTTTGTTTTCTTTTGCGTAAAAGTAACGATTTTTTCCACCGTACAAACCCGGAACAATTTCGTACTTTTGCAGCTAGATTGCGGAAGTTGTTGATTTTTTGAATACTTCCTTAACTTTTAAAATTTAATCAAAAACATAGAATGCAGGTAAGGGCAAAGAAAAGTTTAGGTCAACATTTTCTCATTGATAAAAATATAGCACGCGATATCGTCAATAGTTTGAAGGCAACCAACGTGAATAAAATCCTTGAGATTGGACCAGGGATGGGAGTATTGACAAATTTCCTGCTCGAAAATGAAAACTATGAGACCTATGTTATCGAAATAGATCATGAATCAGTTGATTACCTTCACAAACATTTTCCGCAACTAAAGGACCGGATTATTGAAGGAGATTTCCTGAAACTTGATCTTGCTGCCAGTATTTCGGATAAGCCGTTCGCATTGATTGGCAATTTGCCTTATAATATATCTTCTCAGATATTTTTTAAGGTTCTTGAAAATAAAGAGTTAATACCTGAGATCGTTTGTATGCTTCAGAAAGAGGTTGCAAAAAGAATTTGCTCAGGTCCGGGTTCAAAAGTTTATGGAATTCTAAGCGTATTTCTTCAGGCCTGGTATAATGTTGAATACCTGATTGATGTTCCTGAATATGTTTTCGATCCGCCGCCAAAAGTGCAATCGGCTGTAATCCGCCTTACCGCCAACGGAAGAACAGATTTAGGGTGTGATGAAAAGCTCTTCTTCAAAGTAGTAAAAACTGCCTTTAATCAGCGACGTAAGATGCTAAGAAACAGTATAAAAAGTTTTTCTCCACGAATAGAAGAATTAGATGCTGTATTATTAACCCGACGTCCGGAACAACTCTCGGTTGCTGAATTTGTTGAACTAACAAACAATATCGAAATATTGCTACTTAACGGCGAACTACCTAAAATATAAGCCGTTGTAAAATAGTAATCTAAACTGCATTCATCGCAGTTACCGGATCAAGATGGGCAGCAGCGCGGGCAGGAACCAATCCTGCCACCAAGCCAATTACAATACTAATCATCAGTCCGGTAATTATATTTCCAACAGTCAGGACAAGATTAAAATCAAATGTTTTGCTGACAACGAATGTCAATGCGTAGATAATCAACAAGCCAATAGCTCCGCCGATTAATGAAAGGACACTTGCCTCAAAAAGGAACTCAAGCAGTATAAACTTGCTCTTTGCGCCAAGTGCTTTCTGCAATCCAATTATCTTGGTCCGCTCTTTTACTGATACAAACATGATATTTGCGATTCCAAAACCACCTACCAGGATTGCAAATCCGCCAATAATCCATCCGGCAATGTTGAATACTTTAAAAAGGCTGTCAAGCTGTCCGGAGATAAGACTCACCTCATTCAGGGCAAAGTCGTTTTCGGCAGAGGGCTTTATCCGCCTGATAGATCGCATGATCCCTTCCAGTTCTTCTGAAAGCCTGGATGCCGGAACATCCACCTTACCTTTAACAATAATACTTTGCCCCATATCCATTCGTGAATCAACCATTCGGGCAATAAGTTTCACAGGAATTAAAACCCTTTTATCCATACTTGTGCCAAACATATCCTCTCCCATTTTCTCGAAAACACCAACAATATAGACAGTAAAACCCTGTAATTTAATCGATTTTCCAACCGGGTTAACACCAGGAAATAGCTGGTCAGCAATTTCTGATCCGAGCATCGCCAAATTAGCGCCAGCGCCAAATTCTTGTTCAGTCAACGGTCTTCCATTCGAAATTTTGAGACTCCAGGTTTCAATTATGCCATTGGATGATCCAATAATCGCCACATTTTCGGCTTTATTGCTCCCGTTTTGAATGGTACGGTTAAACCCGTAATTATAGACGGCATATTGTGATAATCCAGATCGGCGCAAGATTTCCTGAGTTTCGGTAAGTGTTGGAATAGGTCGGTTCAGGTATTTCCACCATGGATATTCCGATTCTCCGGGAGGAGGCGTCCAAGGCCATTTCTGTATATATATTACATTACTCCCAAGTTTCGACATGCTATCGCGAATCGTCCGCTCAAGCGAATCGATGATTGTGAAAACGGAAATGATACAAAAAATCCCTATAGTGATTCCTAGTAGCGAAAGAAAAGTCCTTAACTGATTAACTACAAGAGAATTATAAGCAAACCTAAAACTCTCGATGATAAGACGCAGAATTAACATGACGTTGATTTATTACAATCTAAAAGTAGGAATTATTTGGTTCCATCGCAAAAATTGTGTTAAATACTCATAATTTAATGAAATTAGTAAATACTGCCGACATTTCGCTACTGGCTGAAGTCGACATATTTTTTCCAATTCAACAGCCAGAAAAAAACTATCAATCACACACAACGCATAAGGAACAGCGACTAATAACTATAAGATTCACATCTCAGTCACCGCCGATCAGGAACCATGTATTTTTCAGGACCATCTTAATATTAAAATGTTTTAATAAAATGTGACAAAACCATAACATATACGGCCCAAAAACTTGAAGGTTTTTATTAGCTTTGCACAAAATTATTAAGAAATTTATAATGAGCGAATTAAAAAAAATAAAATCGGCCTTAATATCTGTTTATCACAAAGATGGACTGGACGAACTTATTACTAAACTTGATAATCTTGGCGTTAAACTTTATTCAACGGGAGGAACAAAAGATTTTATCGAAAGTTTAAATATTGCTGTAACGGCTGTGGAAGAGTTGACTACCTACCCATCGATATTGGGTGGCAGGGTAAAAACATTGCATCCGAAAGTCTTTGGCGGAATTTTAGCACGTCGTGAAAACGAAGCTGATATTGCTCAACTAGCCCAATATGATATTCCTGAAATCGATCTGGTTATTGTTGACCTATATCCTTTTGAAGCAACTGTCGCTTCAGGTGCCGAGGATGCAGACATCATCGAAAAAATCGATATTGGCGGTATCTCATTAATCAGAGGAGCTGCTAAAAATTTTAATGATGTAGTAATTGTATCTAATCAAGGTCAATATAGTTCTTTACTCGAATTACTTGAATCCGGAAACGGAATTACCGCTTTAGAAGACCGCAGAAAATATGCTGTTGAAGCATTCGCTACATCATCGCACTACGATTCTGCAATTTATAACTATTTTGCAGGAGAATGGCCCGCGCAGTTCAGACAAAGTTTCAATTCTTCCAAACATTTAAGATACGGCGAAAATCCTCATCAGAAAGGTGCTTTCTTTGGAAATTTTGATGCTATGTTTGATCAATTATATGGAAAAGAAATTTCATATAATAATCTTCTCGATATCGATGCGGCAGTCAATCTCATTGATGAATTTACCGATACCACATTTGCCATCCTGAAACACAACAATGCCTGCGGCTGCGCCTCGCGCGAAACAGTATTCGATTCATACCTTGCGGCTTTAGCCGGTGACCCTGTATCGGCCTACGGAGGTGTTTTTGTAACCAACGGAACAATTGACAAAGCTACTGCAGAAGAAGTTGGAAAAATATTTTTCGAAGTAATTATTGCGCCTGATTATAATTCGGATGCGCTGGAGATTCTGAAATCAAAGAAGAATCTGATTATCCTGATCAGAAAAAATATTGGCCTGCCAACTCTTCAATACCGGAGTGTCCTGAACGGGATTATTCTGCAAAATCGCGATCAAAAGAAAGAAACAGCAGATGATCTTCAGCCAGTGACAAAAATTGCCCCCGATTCCGAAATAATTAATGATTTATTGTTTGCCAATCGTTTGGTTAAACAATCAAAATCAAATACTATTGTACTCGCTAAAGGAAAGCAGTTACTATCCAGCGGAGTCGGACAAACATCGCGTGTCGATGCTTTAAGGCAAGCTATAGATAAAGCAAAATCTTTTGGGTTCGATTTAAACGGAGCAGTTATGGCTTCAGATGCGTTCTTCCCATTCCCCGATTGTGTTGAAATTGCAAATAATGAAGGGATTAAGTCGGTAATTCAACCCGGCGGATCAATCAGGGACAAGCTTTCAGTCGAATACTGCGACAACCATGAAATGGCAATGGTTATTACGGGCTTCAGACATTTTAAACATTGATCATTAGTATAAAAATATACATAAAGATATTAATATGGGTTTCTTTACATTTCTGACACAGGAAATAGCTATCGACCTTGGGACTGCCAATACAATTATCATTTACAATGGGAAAGTTGTAGTTGATGAGCCTTCAGTCGTTACGATTGATATGAAAACTGAGAAGTTAGTTGCGATTGGAGAGAAAGCAAGGCAGATGCAGGGTAAAACGCATGCCAACCTTAAAACAATTCGTCCTTTACAGGATGGGGTTATTGCCGATTTCAATGCCGCAGAACAAATGATTCGCGGGATGATTAAAATGATCAATCCCAAAAAGAGATTCTTTTCACCCGCATTAAAAATGGTAATTTGCATCCCATCAGGCTCAACTGAAGTTGAAATCAGAGCCGTTCGTGACTCATCAGAACATGCCGGAGGACGCGATGTTTATATGATTTACGAACCAATGGCTGCTGCAATTGGTATTGGTCTTGATGTTGAAGCGCCTGAAGGAAATATGGTTGTTGATATCGGTGGTGGAACAACTGAAATTGCAGTTATTTCACTGGGTGGTATTGTTACCAATAAATCGATTCGAATTGCTGGTGATGATCTTACCGCTGATATTATGGAATACATGCGTCATCAGCATAATATTAAAATCGGAGAAAGAACAGCCGAAGATATAAAGATAAATGTTGGAGCTGCGTTATCTGAACTTGATGAGCCGCCAGGAGATTACATCGTTCGCGGACCAAACCAAATGACTGCGTTGCCAATTGAAATTCCTGTTTCGTACCAGGAAATCGCACATTGTCTCGATAAATCTATTTCCAAAATTGAAACTGCCATTTTAAGTGCACTCGAACAAACTCCCCCGGAGCTTTATGCGGATATTGTCACCAGGGGAATCTGGTTGGCAGGTGGAGGCGCATTGCTTCGTGGATTAGATAAGAGATTGTTCGACAAAATCAACATTCCTTTTCATATAGCAGAAGATCCTTTACGGGCTGTTGCACGTGGTACTGGTGTTGCGTTAAAAAACGTTGATAAATTTTCATTTTTACTTCGATAAAACTGCGGAACAGGAAGGGTAAAATCCCTTCCTAATTTGCTTATGAAGAACTTATTCAGGCTCATTTACCGATACCATGTTGTATTGTTATTTATTTTATTGGAAACACTGTCGCTATCGATGGTGGTAACCTACAACAACTATCAGCGAGCCACTTTTTTTGATTCAAGCAACTTCATTACGGGCACTTTATTTGAGAAATTCTCCTCTTTCTTCCAGATCTTTCAGTTTAAGCAGGTAAATATTAAAATGGCAGAAGAGAATGCTATTTTGAGAGCCGCACTACAAGAGCATTTGTTAAAATCAAGTCCTGGAACATATCGGGCTTCAGACTCAATTTATCTTCCACGAATTGCAAAAGATTCTTCGGTTAGAGCGGTCTATCGATTTACCACCGCTCGGGTTATCAATAACTCGATAAATCAGCAACACAATTTCATTACTATAAATAAAGGTCGGCATGATGGTGTTAAACCTGATATGGGAGTCATTGCCAATGGTCAGGTTGTCGGTTTAGTAACCAATGTTTCCGAAAATTTCAGTACTGTTATTTCGCTGCTGAATAGTCGTTGGAAAATAAGTGCCAAAATCAAAAGAAACGACTACTTTGGATCGCTTTCATGGGATGGAAAAGATTACAGAAGAGTCCAATTAAACGAAATACCTTATCATGTTCCGGTTCAAAATGGGGATACTGTGGTCACTACTGGTTATTCATCGAGTTTCCCGGAAGGCCTTGCGATAGGTACTATCTCTGACTTTTCAATTGGTACCGGAAGCAATTTTTATAAGATTGAAGTGTTGCTTGCTGCCGATTTCAAGAATCTTGTGATCGTCGGATTAGTTGAGAATAAACAGCTGTATGAAATCAAACAATTGGAATCGATAAGTAAAAATGGTAATTAATCTGCTCAAATATGCGCTTGTATTTGTAGTGTCTGTTTTATTACAGGTACTTATTTTCAACAATGTTCTGATTGCCCGCATGATCTCACCATTTTTCTATATTCTGTTCATCGTTTTGCTGCCATTTGATACGCCTCGTGCGTTACTCTTATTTCTCTCCTTTTCGTTGGGCTTAACAGTCGATATCTTTACAAATACACCAGGAGTGCATGCTTCGGCTTGTCTTTTGACAGGATTTATTCGCCCGGGTGTTCTTCAACTGATATCATCGCGCGAAACACTTGAGTCGGTTACTGCACCGCGGGTTGAAAACATGGGAGTCCAATGGTTTGCAGGTTATGTCACTTTTCTGGTGCTAATACATCATTCGTTTCTCTTTTTTATTGAAGCTTTTACATTCCAGAGTTTTCCATTAACCTTATTAAGGATCATCCTTAGCTCAGCATTATCTGTCATCTTAATTGTATTGAGCCAATTTATAATTTTCCGGAAATAGCCGGGTAACTTAAAGAAAGTGGACGTTTATAGTAAACGCAAATATTTGATTATTGGCTTGTTTTCGCTCACAGCCTTGATTATTGTTATTCGCTTGTTCACCATACAAGTGATGGATCCATCCTATAAAATATCGGCAGAAAATAATGTATTGCGACGGGTGGTCAATTTTCCTGCGAGAGGTTTGATCTACGACAGAAACGAAAAACTGCTCGTTTTTAATCAGGCTGCTTATGACGTTCTTATTACACCCAGAGAGATGAAGGCATTTGATACGCTGGCTTTTTGCCGAATAGTTGGTGTAGAGAAAGAAGAACTAGCAAAGGAGATTAAAACTGCAAGGAGTTATTCGATGTATAAACCCTCGCCGATTATCAAACAGTTGTCATCACAAACCTATGCTGTCCTTCAGGAACAACTCTTTAAATACCCTGGATTTTTTATTCAGGCACGAACCCTACGGCAATTTCCCTCTAAAATGGCTGCTCATGTATTGGGATACATCGGGGAAGTTGATCAAAAAGGAATTGACAATAATGCCTACTACGAAAGTGGCGACTATATTGGGAAAAGCGGAATTGAAAAATCATATGAAGCTGAACTTCGGGGTGTGAAAGGAATTTCCTATATGATGGTTGATGTTCACAATATGCCGAAAGGATCGTTTGAACAAGGCCGTCTCGATACAGCTGCTGTTATAGGCAAAAACCTCATATCAACACTAAATGCTGATCTGCAAAGCTACGGAGAGCAATTGTTAGCTGGTAAAGTCGGGAGCATTGTGGCAATCGAACCTGAAACAGGTGAGATACTTGTTCTAGCAAGTTCTCCAACATTCGATCCCGGACTGTTTATAGGACGCGAACGCTCAAAGAATTACTCGATGCTGTTGAACGATCCATATAAACCCATGTTAAACAGGGCAATCACTTCATCATATCCGCCAGGTTCAACTTTTAAAATCGCCAATGCGTTAATCGGGCTTGAAGAGGGAGTGTTGCAAACTGCCAGGTATTCCTGCCAGGGTCCTGGCACCTCCCCTATCAAATGCACACATAACCACGAAACGCCATTGGGATTAATTTCTGCAATCCGTGAATCTTGCAATGCTTACTTTTGGCAGGCATTTAAAGCAGAAATCAATCATTACCCAACCCCTTCGGAAGGGTTGGAAGCATTCCGGAACTTTCTCCTTGAAATGGGAATTGGAAAAAAAATAGGAGGTGATCTTTATTCCGAAACAGCAGGGAGCATTCCAACAATAGCTTACTACGACAAGTATTTTGGAGCTGGCAGATGGAATTCACTAACAATAAGATCTTTATCAATTGGACAAGGCGAATTATTATTAACACCGCTTCAGCTCTCAAATATGGTATCGCTAATTGCAAACAGGGGTTATTATATTGCGCCACATCTTGTGAGAAGTATTCAGAACAATGATGGTACCCAAAGAGTTTTACAATTCGACAAGCATACAGTAAATGCCGGTCGGGAAAATTACGAAATGATTGTTCAGGGAATGGAACAGGTTGTTGAAACGGGTACGGCACGCCTCTCAGCTAAGATAGACAGTGTGATTATTTGTGGAAAAACCGGAACTATTCAAAATCCTCACGGTGAAGCTCACTCAGCCTTTGTTGCGTTTGGGCCGAAAATTAATCCTAAAATAGCGATTGCCGTCTATATCGAAAACGGTGTTTGGGGGGCACGTTACGCCGCTCCAATTGCCAGTTTGATCATCGAAAAATACCTGAAAGGGAAAATTTCACCTAGAAGACAGCACTTTGAAGATGAAATGTTTAATTCAGATTTAATATCCACCATGAAAGTAGAGGCCGGAGATTGAAAGCTAGAAATAACATATTACTCAATCTCGACTGGATAACAGTCTTTCTATACCTGGTACTCGTAATGCTTGGATGGATAAATATATATGCTGCCGTTTACAGCGATGAGCATCAAAGTATTCTCGATATGGGACAAAGATATGGGAAGCAACTAATATGGATCATTGCAGGAGTTATTCTGGCCATTATGGTGCTTACTGTTGATAGTAAATTCTTTGCAGCTTTTGCAACACATATCTATATCATCACGATATTACTTTTGGTAGCAGTGCTCCTCTTTGGGAAAGAGGTAAACGGTGCACGCGCTTGGTTCGAATTTGGAAATGTTGCATTGCAACCTGCAGAGCTCGGAAAATTTGCAACCAATCTTGCAATTGCAAAATGCATTAGTCAGTTCGATTTTAAGATACAGAAGCTAAGGTCGTACCTAATGCTTGGCGCCATAATCGGATTACCAGCCATCCTGATTATTATGCAAAACGATACAGGTTCCGCCCTCGTATTTGCTGTGTTCATACTCGTTTTTTTCAGAGAAGGCCTGTCGGGAATGGTGCTATTCTGGGGATTTGCTGCTGCAGCTCTATTTGTTCTTTCACTTCTTCTTGATGAGTTCAAATTGTTGATTTTTCTACTTTCAATATCTGTTGCTGCTTATGGTGTATTACGCTTAAGCCTTAAAGAAGCATTAATTGGACTTCTTGCAATTGTTGGAACATTTGGGTTAATCTGGCTGACCGATGCAATATTGGGGCTTGGAGGAACACCATTTCAACTATTGCTTATCACAACAACAATAATTGCGATTCTTTTTATTGCCTTTGGAATTCTTCATCATAACAAGCAAGTCTGGAGAATACTGCTATTTTTTCTTTTTGCTATTGGAATCTCGATGTCGGTGAACTACTTTTATAAAAATGTACTGATCATTCACCAGCGTAACCGTATCGATCAAGTACTCGGCATTAAAACAGACAAATTGGGTGCAGGTTACAACGTCAATCAATCAAAAATAGCCATTGGTTCAGGAGGAATAACAGGAAAAGGATTTCTTAATGGGACGCAAACTAAATACAATTTTGTGCCTGAACAAAGCACCGACTTTATTTTCTGCACTGTAGGTGAGGAATGGGGATTTGTTGGTTCAACATTTGTCGTTGGCTTGTTTTTACTACTATTAATCCGGGTCATCACACTTGCAGAACGACAGCGATCGCAGTTTAGCAGGGTTTATGGGTACGGGGTAGCCTGTATCCTATTTTTCCACTTTGCCATTAATATCTCGATGACGATAGGACTTGCACCTGTAATTGGAATACCTCTTCCATTCTTCAGTTATGGTGGATCATCACTTTGGGCATTTACAATCCTTTTGTTTATCTTTCTTCGTCTCGATGCAAGCAGAACAGAAAACCTCCGCTAACAGCTGATTATCTCTTCATCTTTTGAGAAATGGGAGCCAAGAAAAGTCACCTTATAAAGTTTAAATATAATTCTACCTTTAAAATATACGTAAACGTACATTCATATTCCGCTTCGCTCAATACTTCTGCGCTAAATTTGGTCTGGAAATTTTGAAGTCGCCTTTTGCTTCAACAAAATGGATCATTTCGGGAAAAAACTGATTAAAAGCTCGGTCAAAAAACACATACTCATCTTCAAGAATTTTCATTGCGAATTCAGTTTCTGAGGGTAAGGAAGTTCGTGAAACCATTATACTAAGTGTTTTTTCAATCCCTTCAAAGGAAACATATGATTGAAGTCTTTTATTCTGAATCAGAAAAGGTAAAAACATCTTCACTTGCGAGGGAAGCTGAAAAAAGTAGGACAAAAGAACAGCATGAAATCTTTTTGTAAATGAGGGAAGCTTTTCATAGGAATAATAGTGCCAATTCACTGCTAAAAAATGATCAAGAAAAATATCAATTACAATTCCAGAATATTTTCCAAATCCCGGTCTCAGTTTTTTAATGCACTCTATGACTAAAATATGAGAATCCGTAAATAAATCAATTTGCCGGTGAAGCAGTATTCCCTTAGCCACCTCCGTAGGAAACCTCATAAACTGCTTCCCTTTCACAAAATCACCAATAAAATTTCCAAGCATAATCTCCTCAGAGTCGCCAGATAGATAAATATGTGATAAATAATTCATGTAATTATTTCGATACTAAATGAAGGCACCTTAACCTTAATGGTCGAAATTTAATCATTTTTAGTATTAAGTTTCCAAAATAAATCACAAGGAATATGGGCTGACGATCAACACCAAAATATTTTTTCAAGAAAATTTAATCACCAAGCAACTGTTTTCCAACAGAAAAGAAGTAAAGTATTTAAATTTTATGTATTTCAACAATATTTTTTGAAACTATCTGGCGCGGTTTATCGTTAATAGAGTTGTTTAAATTAGGTTAATAATTTAAAGGTGAAACGATAGGTATATTTATTTAATCTAAGGTTTCACAATTAAAGTCTTAAATAATCGAAAAAATTCAGCTATGTGACTGACAATGGCGAAGCTGTATCAAATAATAATAAATATCAATTTCTTACGCCCGAAAAAATAAAAACCATCAAAATTTCTTCCTCTCATTTGTATTCGGATCGTAAAATAATTGCTTGACAAATATTGATTATGTTTTCCAGTTATGATTTTGAAACATTAAAGAGCTATTTTACGTATTCAAATTTGTTTTCAATTAGGTTATTAATGTTGATTAAATATATACTGAGTTTAATTAGACTAAAGATTAATAAATAAGTTCATAAATAATTTTAGTAAAATCAGATTGGTGAAAAAATAATAAACAAAACAAACATAATCAATTATAATTTTCTTCTCAATTAAAAAATTAATAAAAATGAAAAATCATCACAAAGTATTCAGAACATTTCTGCTGAGCGCATTAATAACTCTAACTTTTAGTTGTAAAAAAGACGCAGAAACTATTCCACTCCCAACTTGGGAACACTCCACATTTACCGATTCACGCGATGGTAAAACATATAATACCATAAAAATAGACAATCAAGAGTGGATGACGGAAAATCTATCCTTTAAGACAGGAAGTGGATCGTGGTATTATGGTGACGATGAGCGCAACGGAATTAAGTATGGAGTTCTTTATACACAAGAGGCCGCCATCCAAGCAGTGCCAACTGGTTGGCATGTAGCTTCCGATCTGGAATGGAAACAACTTGAAATTAAACTTGGTATGAGTCAAGACGAAGTTGACCGCATAGGTTTTAGAGGAACTAATGAAGGGTCGAAATTAAAAACATCAAGTGGATGGCTCGAAAATGGGAATGGTACAGATGATATTCATTTTTCTGTTGTCCCAGCAGGATTTCGTTCCAATGCCGGTAAATTTTTATTAATTAATTGGCATGGCAATTTCTGGACTTCGACACCAAATGATAATACAACAGGGTGGATTAGATCCATTATCTATAACCATTCCACAATTGATCGAAATTATAGTTTTAAGGGAGATGGATACTCCGTTAGATGTGTTAAGGACTAATTAGTTGCGTGAAATATTCATCATTTACTGATAGATTACCAATATATTTTAAATCGCCAACATTCATCTAAACAAAATATAGAGTATCATCATACCAATTAGACCTTATTAAAGAATGAAAAATAATTACAATATTGGCATAACATGTATCGGAAGTGGAATAGGACAATCAATAATTAACTCATTAAGGCTATCACGATTACCCATTAAAACTATCGGATTAGGAACCAATCCTTATGCCTATGGATCTTATGATTGTGACGTTTCTGACTATACATTAGGCATATACGATAAAGGATACATTGACAATTTAATCACCAAATGTCATGAGCATAAGATTGATTTGATTATACCAGGACATGATGATGATGCTTTTATCTGTTCACAAAATTCTGATAGATTAATGGAAGAAGGAATAAAGGCAATATTTTCCAATGAGAAATTGATTTCGATTTGTCGTGATAAGGAACGGATGAGTAATGAATTAAATAATATTTCAGACGTCTTCGTTAAGTGTTATGATAAAAATACTATCAAAACTGATATTGACAATAATAAAATAAAATTTCCATTTATCGCAAAACCGCGCAGTGGATTTGGTTCAAAGGGTATAGAGATTATTAAAAGCATTGACGATTTAAGAAAAATTACCCAAGACCATATTTTGCAAGAACTGGCTATTCCAACAGAAGAGGATACTAATTATATCTTTTACATGTCTCAAATCAGCAAGAACATAAACCCTCAAGTATCTGAAATATCAATACAATTAGTTTACAATCAGAATGGTATACTAATGGGACGTATGCTCTCCTATAATAAATTAAATAATGGTGTTCCCATTGAAATAGTACCATTTGAAAGTGAGTATATATGGCACATTATTGATTTATTAACCCCAACTTTTATTAAACTTGGGTTAAAAGGACCATTAAATATTCAGGGCAGACTTACTGAGCAGGGTTTAAAGCTTTTTGAAATGAACCCGCGTTTTACCGGAATAACTGGATTGAGAGCATTAATGGGGTTCAATGAGGTTGAAGCCTGTGTGAAAGAGTGGCTTGGAATAGACAAAGGATCTAATAAGTTACGATTAAACTACAACAGGTTTGGAGTTAGACAGACTGAGGATAAATCAATTCCAATTGAGCGTAATAACAAAGTTTTATTCTTATCCGAAAAATTAAATCAAAAGATTAACAAAAAGAAAAAGACGATCCTAATAACCGGAGCTTGTGGCTATTTGGGTCAGAATCTGATTAAACATTTAATTCAAGAGGACGATTATGAACTGTTGCTGTTTGATTTAGATAAAGTAAGAATAAAAGACATATTCAACGGAAAAACAGAAAATACCTTTGATAAAAGTGATTTGGAATACGGCAGAATTCAACTTGGTAATGTTGATATATTACTTCATCTCGGGTTTGCCCGACCACATCATTCTAATGAAGAAATAGCTGATAGTCTGAAATTTACAATAGAACTTTTCACGCGTGCAAATGCTCATCATATACCAGCTATAATTAATATTTCCTCTCAAAGTGTTTATTCAACTGAAGAAAGACAACTTCGGACAGAAAATACATCGGTAGCTCCATCCATCCCTTATGCGCAAGCCAAATACGCTACAGAATTGTTTTTAAGCTCTTTAAAGACAATTAATAATCAACTACACTTTTCATCCTTAAGGCTAGCCGCTTTATCCGGGGGGGCTAATGGATTAGTTGCTGAAGCAGATTTTCTATATAAGTTCGTTAGTAATGCAATTGAAGGAAAGCTTATCAAGATAGTTGGGGGAACACAGCAAATTGAGCGTCTGGATATTCGAGATGCAGTAAAAGCTATTATAAAAATGTTAAAAAGCAATTCCCAGGATTGGAAACCTGTATATAATTTAGGATCTGGACAAATTACATCATTGTTGGAAATTGCCCATAAAGTAAGTCAAATTGCTATGGTTTACAACGGAGGAAATCAATCGAAGATTGAAATAGAAGCTAAAGAAACAAATTTGAACTTTGGCATGAATAGTCTTCTCTTTTATAATGATATGCAATGGCAACCAGAGAATGACCTCAACAACACAATAGTTTCTTTATCAAATTACTATATGAAAGTAATAAAACCATAAGAAAAAAAATCAATAATAACAAATCCATTAATTGAAAATTTTTCAGTGTTCAATTTTATAATCCATTTATGATATTATGAGTTTTTAATATGTCTGGTTTAATAATTTCAGGCATATATTTTAGTTAAATATGCTGTTTAATTCTATTCACTTTATTGTTTTTTTAAGTAGTAAGAGCACTACAGTATTCATAAAGTTTGTATACCTCTTTATAGCATTTAAAAATGGTCCTTCGGGGAATAAACAGATAGGCTAAAGGTATTCTTGATGCGAATAAAATCAATGCATTGAAGGATATTACTGCAACTTGTAAAATGAAAAATATTGTACTCATATTTATTTGTTCCCGTATCGATAGAAACGACTACTATATAAAGAATTCCTTGGGAATCAAGAACATTGCTGAAGCACACCAAAGTCAATTTTGGGATTTCACAAATGATTATGTATTTACCAAAAATCCTGAGTATTTTGAAGATATTACACATTTAAACGATACCGGTGCTAATATATTTTCATAAGAAGTAGCAGAAAGAATTGAATGTTTGTTGTAACTTGTTAAATATTAATGAAGGAATCACTAAAGGAAAAAACAGTTTCCGCTATAATATGGAGCAGTGTGGAACGGTTCTCAGTACAGGGAATTCAGTTTTTAATAATGATAATTATGGCACGTTTGCTTCTGCCATCCGATTATGGGTTAATAGGTATGTTAGCTATTTTTATTGCAATTTCTCAATCATTTATTGACAGTGGCTTTTCCAATGCGCTCATTAGAAAGTCTGACAGAACAGAAATTGATTTCTCTACAGTATTTTATTTCAATATTATTGTAGGTGTGTGTTTTTACCTACTATTATTTTTCGCATCTACAGAAATTGCAATTTTTTACAAGGCGCCACAACTGGTAGATATAACCAAGATTGTAGCTATAAGTCTACTTATAAATTCGCTAACGGTAGTTCAGCGAGCGAAATTTACAATTAATGTAGACTTCAAATCGCAGGCAAAAGCGTCCGTTATATCTGTGATTATTTCAGGAGTATTAGGTATTTGGATGGCATATACAGGATTTGGTGTTTGGGCCCTGGTTACTCAAACTGTTGTAAATAGCACAATAAATATGATATTTTTATGGTATTACGCCCATTGGATTCCTTCCTGGATATTTTCCTATAAATCATTTAAAGAGATGTTTTCTTTTGGCTCTAAGCTTTTGCTAGCTGGATTGCTTGATACAACTTATAAAAATATTTACACAATCGTAATAGGCAAGAAATTTTCTGTTCAAGATCTGGGTTATTTTACACGCGCTGACCAGTTTGCCCAATTTCCATCTTCGAATGTAACGGGCATCATAGGACGTGTTACCTTTCCCATACTAAGTAGTATACAACAGGATGAACAACGGCTGCAATCGGTCTATAGAAAGTATCTCAGGATGTCTGCTTTCATAGTGTTTCCTCTAATGGTTGGATTAGCCGCTTTAGCTCATCCTCTGGTTTTAGTAGTCCTTACGTCAAAATGGGAAGGTGTCGTTATATTACTTCAAATCATGTGCTTTGCGGCTATGTGGTACCCGATTCATGCCATTAATTTGAATCTATTACAAGTTAAAGGCCGGTCCGATCTATTTTTACGACTTGAAATCATCAAAAAAACATTAGGGGTCATTACACTTTTAATTACTATTCCTTTGGGAATTAAAGCCATGTGTATTGGAATGATATTTTCATCTTTTTTGGCATTGATTGTAAATACCCATTATACTGGCAAATTGATTAATGTCGGTTTCTTAAAGCAAATGGGCGATTTACTACCGATCTTGGCATATGCATTTTCAATGGGCGGATTTGTTTGGTGGGTAATCCAATTTTTAGGATCGGACGGAATGAGACTTTTTATAGGGTCGGTTATTGGCGTTGTATACTACTATATTGTTGCATATTTCTCTCGATCTGTGGAATTAAAAGAATTAGTTTTATTGGTAAAATGATAATAAAATTATAATAGATGGATTCTTTAAAACAAATTACTGTTACATCTCCTTTAATCCCTCCACTGGAAGAATTTACTCCATACTTAGAAAAAATCTGGAAAAGTAAATGGTTGACAAACAATGGATATTATCATAAAGAATTGGAAAATGCGTTATGTGAATATCTGGGGGTGAAACATTTATGTCTTTTTTCGAATGGAACTTTAGCCTTGATAACAGCCTTACAAGCACTCCATATTTCTGGTGAGGTAATTACAACACCTTACAGTTTTGTTGCTACTACCCATTCCTTATGGTGGAACGGTATCAAACCGGTATTTGTCGATATTGATCCGCATACATTTAATTTGGATCCTGACAAAATAGAAGCTGCCATAACACCTAAAACAACAGCAATTTTGCCAGTACATGTCTATGGGAATCCATGTGCTATGGATAAAATACAAGCAATAGCGGATATATATGGCTTACGGGTTATTTACGATGCATCACACGCTTTTGGAGTAACAGTAAATGGTATTTCAGTTTTAAATGATGGCGATTTAAGTATCTTAAGTTTTCATGCGACAAAAACCTATACTACAATTGAAGGTGGAGCCATTATATGTAAGGATCAGAAAATGAAACAAAGGATTGATTACCTTAAAAACTTTGGATTTGCAGGAGAGACAACTGTTGTTGCTCCTGGGATTAATGCGAAGATGGATGAAGTGCGTGCTGCCTACGGCTTGTTAAGTATTAAATATGTAGATGCTGCAATTGAACAAAGGTGTAAAGTTGCTATTTATTTTAGGAAAGCACTTAAAGATGTTTCAGGAATAACATTTATGGAAGACGTTTCAGGTGTAAGACATAACTATTCATACTTTCCAATCTTTGTTGACGAACAGTTATATGGAATGAGTCGTGATGATTTGTATCAGAAAATGAAAGATGAAAATGTGCTGGGAAGACGGTACTTTTATCCACTAATAAGTACTTTTTCAACATACAGAGGTTTAGCATCAGCCAAACCAGAGAATTTGCCTGAAGCAACTAAAGTTGCTAATTCTGTAATTTGTTTGCCAATGCATCATGAATTAAGCGAGCCAGACCTAGAAAGAATTACTAATATAATTATTAAAAACAAATTTATCAAACTATTTTAAAATAATAGTTTGTAAAAAAAAATGAATATTCACAAACTAAGGTACTGGTTTAAGGACCTTTACAATCTTGGATTTTACCATGTATTGTCTGTCAATATGTTGTTAAAACTGTTTGGTTTTGCATCACAATTATTTGTTGCATGGTGGCTGACAACTGAAGAGATAGGCCAATTTGGAATTATGCAATCGTTCCTGATGTATGTCGTATTGTTGGGAGGGCTTGGATTTAATACGTCAACCCTCAAGTTATGTTCTGAGAAGCGAAATTTTGACGAGAAAATCCTGATCCATAAAAAAGCATTACAATACTCTCTGTTTTTATCTATAGCATCAGTTATTATATTTCTGATTTTTAATTATTTTGGATTATTGGTTCAGAATATAAAGATGCGTTTTCCTTTTGCTATATTTTTGCTATCAGCGATTCCGATGGTTCTGAATGGGATAGACACCTCCTATTTACAAGCATTAAAAGAGTTTAAGAAATTAGCATCGATTAATTTTTATTCCCGAATATTCTCATTGATTCTGATATTTATTTTAACCTATTTATATGGTTTATATGGTCTTATCATAGCAAACGTTCTAGGAAATATTGTAACCAATGTATTGCAATACAGATCAATTTTAATCATTAATAAGAAATCCAATATTGAGCCAATTTTACAGGGAAACAAAGTCGATGTTTACAATTTGCATATAAACTATTCACTGGTTTCTTTCTTTGCCAATATTGTGTATATGGCAAGTGCCTACTTTGACTTGTTAATTATTAACTATCTTGCAAAAGATATACCTTCTGAGATTGGCAGATATGCTTTTGCTTTATTAATTGTTTCATTCTTTTTGATGATTTCGGATTCTGCACGGCAAGTTTTAACTCCTATTTTTTCAGAAAACTCAGACAACTACGATTCCTGGATTGGGGTATATGATAAATATAAGAAGATTCTGATCATTTCTTATACTATAATCGCGATTGTTGGCTTCCTTGTCATTCCATTTCTAGTAGGCGTTGTGTATGGAAATAAGTTTGGAAATATTGAATTACTACTTTTTATTATGATACTGAGTTGGCTTCAAAATAGCATGACAGCATTTCTATCTTCTGCCATTTTTGGAGCCGGTGAAATAAAAGTGAATTTATATAATGGAATAATTATCCTGCCGATTGCAATTGCTTTAAAATATTTCATGATTTTAAAACTAGATATAATGGGTGCTGCCATATCTACACTGATCGTAAGCTTTATTTCAGTTTGCGTTTATTACATATCGTTTAAAATTGTAGCAAGAAGAAGGTTTAAAATGATTAATATCTAATAAAGAAAGTGTCATGGTCCCATTAGTTTCAATAGTTTGTACAACTTACAATCACGCCAAATATATTCGAAATGCGATTGAAGGATTTTTGATGCAGAAAACAACTTTCCCGATTGAAATAATTATTCATGATGATGCTTCTACGGATAAGACAAAAGAAATAGTCAAAGACTATGAATCAAAGTATCCAAACTTAATTTTCCCAGTTTACCAAAAAGAAAATCAATGGTCAAAAGGGGTAAAAAGAATATTACTGACCTTTGTTTTTCCAAATTGTAAAGGAAAGTACATCGCATTTTGTGAGGGCGACGATTTTTGGACGGATCCTTATAAACTTCAAAAGCAAGTCGATTTCTTAGAAGGCAATTTAGATTATGGTCTGGTACATACAGATTACAATATCTTAACAATAAATGAAAACAGTTCAGAAAAAATATCTTCCTACCATAGTTCAACAAACATAGTTATACCTGAAGGTAGAGTACAAAAGGCATTGATAAAGAGCAATTTTATAGCGACAGTAACAGTTGTTGCAAGAAAATGTCTAATTGACCAATATGCGAACAATCTGCCTGTTAAGAATATTTTAAGGTATACCCAAGGAGATTACCCTCTTTGGCTGTTTATAGCGGGTCAGACAAGTATCGGCTATTTAAATAGTACTACCAGTTCATACAGGGTTTTGGAAGTTTCACTAAGTCATTCAAAACAGACAACAAAAAAGTTAGCTTTTTTATACTGTGAATACAGAATTAAATTAGCATTCTTAGTTAAATATCATATATCCAATTTATCACTATTTTGGCATATCACTAAAGAACTTCCAATACGTATTTGGGATCAGATAAAATAAGACTTAAAATCGTTCAATTATGAGTAATTTCTTAATTATTACTAAAACCCTAAATACATTAGTTTTGCACCTTGAATGGCTACTTAAATTTAGTAAAACTAATATTAAAAAAAACCGGAATGAAAATCTGAAAAAGCAGTTTTGGGCATTCCACCATGGATTTTATCTGGAAACTATAAAAGTCTGTGGAATACAAAATGAGAATATTCAGGAATATCTTTCCGATAAATCCTATGAGAAACTCCATCCTATAAATAAAGAATTCTCTAAAATAATTGACAATAAGTTATTCCTTCCATTTTTGCTAAAGGATTCTCCTGAAATTGTACCAAAATATTATTATTTAATAGATTACGGAAGATTGATTAATCTAAATCCTGACATATTAAATGAGCAAGATTTAATAGATCTTTGTAAGAAAATGAATTCCTTAGCATTAAAACCTTGTTCCTCTTCTTCTGGCGATGGATTTTACCGGTTGGAATGGAAGAATAATAGTTTTTTTTTAAACAATAACATTATTACGGAGTCAGAACTAGGATCTTTTATTAAATCTCTCAATAATTACATAGTAACAGAATATGTTGTCCAAAACAAATATGCTGCTGAGATAAATAAAAGCAGCGTTAATACGATCAGAATAATTTGTGTTAGAGATAGTATCACTAACAAATTTTTTATTCCAATATCTTTCCATAGATTTGGGGTAGAAGGAAAATTTGTTGATAACATTGGAGCAGGAGAAGGCGGGATAGCATCGTGCATTGACATCATGACAGGCAAAATAAAAAATATTAGTTGTATCAAGGAAAATGGCCAGTTGAACAGGTCAACCAAAGTAATCAAACATCCTGATAGTAAAAAACAAATTACAGATATTATTATTCCAAATTGGAGACCAATGATAAATAAAGTATTGGAAGTTATGAACCATTTATCCTTTTTGAAGTATGTTGGATTGGATATTGTAATCACCGATAATGGGTTTAAGGTAATTGAAATTAATTCTTTGCCTACATTAATGGGACTTCAGTTGGAAAAAGGCATTCTAAAAGATGAACGCTTAAAAAGATTTTTTCTGGGTAATTAAATAAAAAGGTAGTTAATTAAAAACCTTTTAATCATCACACTTCGAATTTTATTTTCAGAATCCTATTAATAAATCAGAATTTTCTCAACGCACCAGCCACAAAAATAAAATATGCTAAAATTGCGCAAAGAATTTCAATCCGGATATTTATCAGATTATTCACTGACTGATGTATTGTTTGTTATTTCATGCATTGTTATGATTTGTATTGCAGTTGCATATACTGTAGCTACATCAAGCAGTGTTCCTTTGCCGTTAAGACTTGTCTTTTTTTTATTGTTTGGCATCTCTTTCTTTAAAATTGACTTTTTTCTGCCATTGATCAGTTCTTTATTGATTATAGATTATTTTTCAGTTACCCTATTAGGCATTCTACCCACTGATAAAAACTATATAATATACTTAATAATCATAGCCTATGTTTTAAACTTCAAATTTTGTTTTTTAAATTTGAAGGCAAACAGCATTATATTGGTATTCGTATTATCATTTCTATTATATGCATTTGTTGTCACTTGGATGAATGGCCTTGAGGAATCTGTATTTCTGGATGTTGCAATAATTTTTACGTTACTGTTAGGGTTTGTCAAACCGTCGAAGACAATTGACCTATTATTTGGATCATTTATACTTTCAACTTTTCTTTTATCATTTCAAGGCTTCTTTCTCCGAAAAGAACTTCTTGACATAACATATGGCACTTTAGGCAAATTAAAGTGGACTGACCCTAATTATATGTCATTAATTATTGATTTTGGAATCCTTCTTTCTTTTTACTTGTTGACGGTTTTTAAGAACAATTACATTCGCTTTATAACAATTTGCTTTATATTATTTCAATTTTATATTGTATTATTGCTTGGATCAAGAGGCGGATTAATTGTATGTTTTATCTCAGTATTATACTTATTTAAAAAAGATCTATTTTCTTTCAAATTTGTCTATTACCTGATCGGCATAATATTTGTTCTGCTTGCATTTTATTATTTAGGCTTTTTTGAAACCATTATTGTCCGGTTTCAGGAAAATAATTTGAGCACAGCAGGATCCAGAACACAAATTTGGAATCGTATTTTTAGTGCTTTATCTCAAAGAAGTTTCTTCGGATTACTTTTTGGAACTGGATCTACCTCTTCATGGTATGCATATTCGGTTGTTTATGCCATGAGATCACCTCATAATAATTATTTGGAACTATTTTTTGATTTTGGTTTTTTCGGATTATCCCTATTCCTGGGACTAATCATCTACATTTATTTTAATAGTAAAAATATTCTAGCGCAGGCGGTGATTCTTTTTATATTATTAGGTGCATTATCATTATCCCCATTTAATTATGAATTTCCATGGTTATTTTTATTATTTGCAATATTAATTTATAAACAAAATGCAATTTTCGTACATGAAGAAAAACAACAGGAAAATTAGTATTTGGGGAGATTATCCTCCGCCTTTAGGAGGGCTCTCGATACACATCCAAAGGGAAGCAGAGCTTTTAGAGAAAGAAGGCACTTTAGATAAAGTTTACTACTTTCAGTATAATCAAAAATTACTTGGAAAACTTCAGTTTCGAGACTATGTAGTACCACTAAAAAAAGCCTGGCGTTACACTATATTAGAATATGTTAGAAGCCTGATTATTTTCATATTGAAAAATAAATCTACCACTGTTCACTTTCACAACTCGTTGGATGGCGCATGGATGATCCTGTTTATAAATTTTATTCTGGGGAAAAAAATTGTAATTACTATTCACGATCAAATGAGAATACCAGCCTTACCCAAAACATTTGATCTTACCTATATTTTTATTAATTCTCTTTTCAGAAATACCAAAATCAGATGGATTGCTGTTAATTCGGTTATAAAAGATCAACTAATCAGTAAAGGGGTTCGGAATGATAACATAACAATCATCCCAGCATATCTTAGACATAATGGAAAAGCCGCATTACCAGTAAATCTAATTGATTTTTGTGCAAGAAAAACTCCCATTTTGAGTGTTTATGCTTGTGCTACCAATATTTTTAAAGAAACAGATCTTTACGGAATTGATTTGTCTCTAGCTCTTATAAATAAATTGAAGAATAATTATAATTCCATTGGTCTTGTAGTTTGCATCCCAGGCAGAAAAGATAAATCCATAATCGATCAATACAATAAATTCATTGAAATCAACCATTTACAAAAACATGTTTTTTTTCAATTCAATGAAATTGCTGATTGTTCAAGTTTGTGGTCTCTTTCGAATATTTATTTACGACCAACAAATACTGACGGTGATTCAGTAGCCGTGCGTGAAGCGTTGGATGCCTCGTGCGTGGCCCTAACAAGTGATTGTGTTACTCGCCCCGCCGGTTGTGTCCTTTTTTCAGATCGCGACATAGACGATTTTTATAGAAAGGCTGTAATGGTTTTAGAAAAAAACGATGAATTTTTAAAAGCAATTCCAAAATCAAACGATTTCTATTCCGAATTGCATAAAGTACTATTTGAACATGCGAACTAAAAATCTCGTCATTCTTAGCGATTTCAATCTTTTCTATGGAACTGAAGCAGGAGTTAGCAGAATGAACAATTATGCAAAAGCCATTGCAAGAAGTGAAATGGTAAATGTATACTTAGTTTCTTCTCTAAACTTCATAGAGAAAGAGGAAATGATTCAATGTGGCGAAGGAATTTATACTTCAACAGAAAAAAAAAATATAACGGAATCCAAGGGCTTTCGTCGCGTTTGGGACAACTATTTATTTGCAATTAAGGTAAACCGGTGGCTGAAAAAGTTAAATGACAAAACTGTTATATTGCTATATCCTTCGGCAAATTCGTCATTTGAATTTTTCCTGTCATTGGTATTGAAAATCTTGACCTCTCATAAGTTATTTTGCGAAATAAACGAAGTTCGGAAAACTGCTAGTTTCGTAAACATTTCTTCGTTTTCATCAATTTTACGATGGTTTGTAAAACATATTAGTTTCACAATCAATGAATTTTGCTGGTCATTTTACGATGGATTGGTTTGCATTTCTTCAAATATTGAGGTTTACGCCCGAAAATACAATAAGAACACGATTATCGTTCCGATCTTATCCGATTTTGATGGTTTAAATTTCACATATAATCCACCTAAAAATGGATTTGCAATTTTGTTCACTGGATGGGTATTTTTAAAAAAAGAAAATCTTATCGAATTCTTATTTGCATTAGTTGAATTGAATAAAGTGCATTCTGACTGGACTTTTAATTTGTGTGGAAATATTCAACCGGCCGACAAGAAAAAACTGGATGAATTTATTCAAAATCATAATATTGATTCTAAAGTTCACTATTTAGGTATAGTTTCACATATGGAAGCAATTGAAATGCAACGAAGTGCTTCATTACTGGTCTTGCCACGTGATAATCAAAAACAGAACTATTATGGATTTTCAACTAAGCTATCTGAATATGCCGTTTCGGGAACACCAATTCTCATGACAAATACCGGAGTTGCTTCAGATTTTTTTAGTGATGGTTTTAATTGCTATATGGTTGATGGTTATAACCGCCAAGGATTTTATAATAAATTACTTACTGCAATTTCGGCAGAATGTTCAGATCACGAAAAAATTGCCAAAAATGCATACAATACGGCTCACTCAAGTTTCGCCTATTTTAGATATACTAAAGTTTTAACAGATTTTTTTAAGTTATAAGAATGAAAATACTATGTGTAATTGATAGTTTGAACCAAGGTGGTGCACAGCGACAGTTAATTGGATTAGCTTTGGGTTTTAAGGAGAAAGGACATGATGTTTCATTCCTCACCTATCACGACATTCCGTTTTTTAATCACCTGCTTGATCAGTCAGGAATCAATATTACATGTATAGTAGAACCAAGATACCTTATCCGCATATTGAAAATGAGAGTTTTTATTCGAAAAGGTAAATTTGATGCAGTACTCTCTTTTTTGGAAGCTTCCGGTTTTATATGCGAAATTGTAGGATTTCCAGTTCGAAAATGGAAATTAATAATAGGAGAGCGTAGTAATAATCCTAACATTGTAAAATCATTTAAACTAAAAGCATACCGTTGGTTCCATATTTTTTCAGATTATGTAGTGGCTAACTCAAATGCCAATATGCAATTAGTGAGAACAATTAATCCATTTCTTTCAAAATCGAAATGTAAAGTTATATACAATACAATTGATCTTAATTTATGGAAACCCTCTTTAGATTACACTCCACGAAAAGGGGGAAAACTCAAAATAATAGTTGCAGCACGTGATCATCCTTACAAAAATCTGCACGGACTAATTGAAGCGCTTTCAGATTTAAGCAATTCTGAAAAAGAGGCAGTGAAGGTTGAATGGTATGGTATTGATAAGATGGATCAAATTCAAAAAGAATATTCAAAAATAAATAAATACCATCTGGAAAATGTGATTTCACTGTTTCCTGGAACAACAGAAATGATCAAAATTACTCAGGATGCCGATGTCGTCGGGCTATTCAGTTTTTATGAAGGGTTTCCAAATGCTGTATGTGAAGGCATGGCATGTAGCAAAACCATTATTTGTTCATCGGTCTCTGATATGCCTATTTTTTTATCTGGCAATATGAATTTATTGTGTGACCCACATGACCCAATTTCTATTGCGAATGTCATTCGATACGCTATAAGTTTAACAAATGAAGAATTGATACAAATGGGGGATAAAAACAGAAAATCTGCGGAAATTCATTTTAATAAAGACAATATAGTATCTCAATATTTAACATTATTCTCGTAAAGTTTTGGTCTATAAACTATGCCGAAACACAAATGTGAAATTTCAAAAAAAGAATTAAAATTATTACTTAGCCCTAATCCAATTAATAATTACAAAACTATGAATTTAGTACTTTTTTTTCATGCTGTAGACAATATTGATTGGTTTGAAAAAACCATTATCGTTCTTAAGAAGAAATTCCAAATGATTAATATTCATCAATTAAACCAGTTCTACAAAGGAGAGCTAAAGTTGAGCCAAACATGTCATATTACAGTTGATGACGGAGACCTATCATTTTACAATATTATTTTCCCCATACTAAAAAAACACAATGTTCCTGCAACATTGTTTGTTTCTCCTACAATATGCAGAGATTCTTCAAATTTCTGGTTCCAGGACTTAGAATATTTAAATGAGGAAATTCTTATTAAGCAGATAGAAAAAAATAGAGCTATGCCCACTAATTTCATTAAGAATATTAGTGATGCAAAATTTACACTAAAATGCCTTCCTATAAATAATATTTTAGGAATTGTTCATAAAACAATGTCATTACAAGAATTTACTAGCCCCCCCAGAAATATTAGCTTAACCCAGCTATCCGAAATTGCAGAAAGCGATTTAGTTGAAATAGGCGCTCATACTTTAAATCATCCTATCTTATCTAATGAAAATGACGAATCAAGTGCTTTCGAGATTTCTGAATCAATCAGACAATTAGAGTCGCATCTTGGAAAGAAAATCCGATTTTTTGCGCTTCCAAATGGAACACCGGATATTGATTTTGGAAAGAGAGAGATTGAAATTCTGAAAGAAAACAAAATAGAACTTTGCTTTTCAACTGAACCAAAAACCCTGTCTTTAAATGACAATAAATTATGTATTCCAAGATTCTCAATTTCATATGGAACACCTAAATTCATAAATTTGAAATTATTTTTATTCAAATATTGGGATTGTATTACACCATTTTGGCATCCAGAAATTAAAAACCGCAAAAAATTTCGCAAACTTGTAAATGCAAATTACAAGACCGTTAATATTGAAAAATAATCGAAAGTGTATTTTTAACTCATTTTTCAAATTTTCCAGAAATTATTGCAAATAAAATTAAACATCATCGTTATTTATTTCGAGAAATGACAGCTTTCATTCTGGCGTTCAATCTCAAAAATTCACCTGATCAAGTATAATCTGAGCTATTTTACATTATGAAAAAAGTCATATTTATCGGATCATTTAGGTTACCTAAAGAAGGGGCATTTGGTGGAGTATACTTTGCAAGTACCACCCTAAAATCGGCTTTGGAAGCAAAAGGTATTGAAATCATAAAATTAGATACAACCCTAAAAAGTATTAAAGAAACAGGGGTTTTTAAAAGATTCCCATCATTGATTATTCGGAATATTACTTTTCTTTGGAAAATCGCGTTAAATAGAAAAGCAAAAAGTCTAATCGTTTTTTTAAGTGCAGGAAATTCCTATTTGGATAAATTACCTTCAATACTCTTGGCAAGAGTGCTTCAAAAAAAAATAGTTATTTTCCCAGTGTCAGGATTCATCATTCGCGATTATGAAAATTGGGCATATAAAATTTTTATCAGATGGGTTATGAAACTATCAGATATTGTAGTTTGTCAAAGTGATTTTTGGAAAGACTTTTTTATTAGCCACAATGTATCAGTAAGTAAGTTAGAAGTGATTGAAAATTGGGTAATGGATTCTACAATAGAAAAAAGCAATGATATTTTATTCAATACATATCCTCCAAATAGTAATGAAGCATTCAAATTAATATTTGTATCCAGAATTGAGGAAGCCAAAGGAGTTAATGATATCATTGAATTGGCAAAATCACTAAAAGATATTTTTTCATTCGAGATTAATATCTATGGCGACGGTAGCTATGTTAATAAACTACAAATGGATATTGAAAGATATCATTTAAATAATTGTGTAAAAATTCGTGGATGGCTCGATCACAAAAATATGCAGGAGGTAATAAATCAACATCATGTGGCTCTTTTTACTTCTAGGTTTGAAGGTTATCCTAACGCATTGCTTGACTACGTTTTTTCAAAGATTCCAATTGTGGCGACAAGTATTCCAACTGTAAATGCTGTAGGCAGAGACTTAATTTCCTACTATGAACCGGGGAATATTATTCAATTTGCTGAAAAAATAAAGTGGTGTCATGATAATTATACGACCGCGACAAAAATGGCAGAAAAGTTGATACTTGAAAAAGGGAATAAGAATAATCTGAATACTCAAACGCATATCGTAATAAATTTACTTCATTAACAATGAGATATGTATTAATAAATAATATTTTCGTTGGCGCTGTCTTATTTTTCTGAAAGTTGTTCCTATTATTAATGCAATTCACAAATTCAAGAACCGTATTCAGATGTCAGTATTGTATTAATGTATATCAACACACAAAATCACATTTACTTTTAAACTAAAAGTTCACTTCTTTTTTATTTTGAACTACAGTTATTACACGTGATCGAAAATAATGAAAAAGCTTTATCAATACTTACTGATCGTCTTTAAATTGGGAATAATTAATGTTACATATGTAATATGGTACCGTCTTTCCCTAAAATCTGGTATCCGTAAATACTTTTTTCCGGAAAAAATATTTACCATAAACGAAGAATTATTTCATCCGTCCCAACAGCGTAACGATTATCCAACTTCATGGGAGAATAAGATTTTAACGTCTGCCAACCGAATCTTAAAAGGTGAATTTTACTTTTATACTAATCATTGTATAAAAACAGGTATTTCACCGGATTGGTTTCGGAACTATTTTAATAATAAAGTATATTCAGACTCAAAATCACACTGGACCAAATTGTCAGATTTTTCAAATGTTGGAGACATAAAAAATGTTTGGGAGCTATCAAGATTTGAATGGGTTGTAACTTTATCAAAAGCCTACGCAGTCAGTGGAAAAAGTGATTATCTTGAAGTCTTAAATTTATTACTTGACGATTGGAAAGCCAAGAATCCATTAAATGTTGGACCAAACTGGAAATGTGGACAAGAAGCATCTATCAGAGTTTTTAATCTAATAAATGCCAGTCTGATTCTTAATCAGGAATTTAATCCTTCAAAATCGTTATGTGATTTTATATACGCTCACCTACAGAGAATTAATACAAATATTTTGTATGCAATTGCACAGGACAATAATCATGGTACAAGTGAGGCTGCAGCATTATTTATTGGTGGACATTGGTTAATAATTTCTGGTTTTGATTATCCGAAAGCCAGTACATTTTCCAAGAATGGTCGTAAATGGTTAGAAAACAGATTAAAAAAGCTTGTAGAAGAAGATGGCAGTTTTTCTCAGCACTCTGTAACTTACCACCGAGTATTACTCGACACATTAATACTTGCAGAATTCTGGAGACAAAAGCTGAAAATAGAGGCATTTAGCAAAGTATTTTATAAAAAAACTGAATCTATCATAGAATGGATGTCTGAAATGACAGATGATATTTCCGGGAATTGCCCAAATCTCGGGGCAAATGACGGCGCATTATTTCTTAATCTGCATTCATGTGAATACAGAGATTTTCGTCCTTCTCTCCAAACAGCAGCCGGAATATACAAAACTAAAAAACTATTTGGCGAAGGTATCTGGGATGAACCACTTTTTTGGTTTGGCAGACTTTCGGAAACACGGGAACGGATAATAAAAAATAAGATATCGAAACTTTTTCCAGGTGGATATATAATTATGCATGCATCTGATTCATGGGGCCTAATCCGTTTCCCCCATTTCCATTTCAGACCTTCACATAATGATGTATTTCATTTTGATCTTTGGTACAAGGGCAAAAATATCATTCACGATTCAGGGAGCTATTCGTATAATCCTCCAAAAAACGAAAAAGTGATGGATTTTAACTCTGTTAACGCACACAATACGGTTTCATTTGATCATCAAGAACAAATGCCTGCTATTAGTCGATTTCTATTAGGGAACTGGTTAAAGGCGGATGAGATAGGGACAGTTAAAAATCAATTAGGTGAAGATGTGAGTTGGCAGGGAGCCTATACTGACCGGCGAGGAAATAGTCATAAACGGATCGTAAAAAACAAAGGAAATATTTGGATTATAGAAGATCAATTATCCGGTAATTTCAAAGTTGCGACAATAGGATTTAACCTCTTAACGGAGTATTTATTTTCTAAGGGAAGTACAATAAAAACATCCTGGGGCGAGATCAGATGTTTAAATGGTACTTCTTTTGAAATAATTGAAAGCTATTCCTCCGATTATTATATGGAAATGCATCCGATAAAAAGAATTGAAATATCCATTGAAAAGCCTCAAAGTTTTATTACTGAAATCCATTTAAAACCATGAGAATACTCTATTTTCATCAATATTTCAAAACGCCGGAAGGTACCGGCGGAACTCGCTCGTACGAAATGGCCAAATATTTCGTAGAAAACGGACACCAGGTAACAATGGTATATGTTAATTCAGAAGAACAGAAATCGAGTTTTATAACGCCATTTAAAAATGGACTAAGACGCGGTAATTATGATGGGATCGATCTGATTGAATTCAACCTGAACTATTCAAATAAATTGAGTTTTCTTCAACGAACAAAAATTTTTATTGATTATTCGTTCAGAAGCGTAAAACTTATATTCAAGGAGGATTATGATATCGTTTTTGCAACTTCTACCCCTTTAACAGCTGGAATTCCTGGGATCGTGATGAAAATATTTGGGAAAAAGAAACCTTTTGTTTTTGAAGTTCGTGATCTTTGGCCCGACTTACCACGAGAGATGGGGGTGATTAAGAACAAATTTGTGTTATGGTTGATGTCTGTTCTGGAAACGGTTTCTTATAATAAAGCTGACGCATGTATTGCTCTCTCTCCAGGAATCTTAGCAGGAATAAAGAAAAGATTAAAAAGTGAAAAACCTGTTTATATGATCCCCAATGGATGCGATTTGGATTTATTCAAGCCTGGTAATGCCTCTAAATCGATAATTCCAGGAGTAGATGAAAATCAGTTAGTGGCGGTTTTTACAGGGGTTCATGGTCTTGCCAATGGATTAGATAATGCATTAAATGCAGCGGCTCTTTTACTTGATACAGATTATGCGGATAGGATTAAGCTGGTTTTTATTGGAGATGGTAGTATGAAAGCAAAGCTAATTGACAGAAAGCATAAGGAAAAGTTAACAAACTGTATTTTTCTTGATCCAGTACGTAAAAAAGAACTGAATAAAATACTCCAGGCCTCAGATGTTGGATTAATGTTTTTGGCAAATGTTCCAGCTTTTTATTTTGGCACTTCTCCGAATAAGTTTTTTGATTACATTTCAATGGGGCTTCCCGTACTTAATAACTACCCAGGCTGGCTTGCAGAAATGATCAAAACTTATAATTGCGGCATAGCAGTGGAACCTGATAATCCCAAATTAGTTGCAGAAGCATTGATTTATCTCTATGTTAATAAAGACAGTGTTTTAGAAATGGGAAAGAATTCACGAAAACTTGCAGAAAATAATTTCGACCGAAAACAACTGGCCCGGGAATTATTAAATGCATTGCTGGTTACGGTAGAATCCGTTTCCAAATCTGTTTAATGAGTATTATCGTAGCCTTTAAATATAAGTTTATGACGTTTTAACAACATAATTCGCATCTCCCTTGTAGCAAATATCTGCTGCAAGGTTACTATGGATGATTTAACTTGGATTGGTATAAGGAAACCTACTTTTTAGGGGACTTCAATTGATAAAAATTCAGTAACTTAGGTGCAGGTGTTGTTATCAACGATTTTTCTGATAGTGTATTATTGTAAGTAAATTGCAAATAATGTGAATAATCCCTTATACAATAAATCATACATTCTTTATCTTTTCGTAATTTTGGTTTTACGAAAACGAAGAACTTGTTATTTTCTATTTTGAAAAACAAACAATAAATCATAATCATTTTATGAATATTTATGCCATTAGTAAAGAAACTAAGTATCGCCTTTTCATTATTGGAGCTGGCGGATTTGGACGAGAAATAGAATCCTGGATATCAAGAATACCAGAAGAAAACTGTCCCTGGAA
>Ga0209512_1001017_pt1 | contig 37974 bp, 34 predicted proteins | sample frozenSSSSmetaG_FD_184142 | JGI IMG/M metagenome (GOLD analysis project Ga0209512, IMG submission 184142) | Glacier valley bacterial and archeal communities from Borup Fiord, Nunavut, Canada, to study Microbial Dark Matter (Phase II) -... | ecosystem: Environmental > Aquatic > Freshwater > Ice >...
GATTGAGTAATTTATACAGGATGCGGGGAGAGTTGCGCCCGTAACGGGCAAAGTGGGGCCAGGTGCACCCGCTTGTGCCTTGAAAAAGGTAACTACGTCGCGAAAATCGGTCAAAAAAAGAAAAATTACCGCATTTTTTGATCTGATTTTAAAAAAAATGAAGCCCAGTTTATTGGGGGAGTGAATTTTGATTAAATCTGCGTTTCCTTTAGTTAAACATATTCTTCTACGGGAGCTATAAGGCAATTTTTAATTTTCTCCTCGTTTTGGGAACGGCCATTCTTGACCACCTAAGATTCGCGATTTCGATAACAGACTAATGTAAAAGGCGCGGGGCCATCATAGTTCGTAATGTCGGAATCAAACGTACCATTGACCCAGACGATCAAACTGTCCTTTCCAAATTCCCCTGCACACTGAATAACATCTTCCCCTTCATGTAACGCTTGAGCAATGCGTTGAACCGTGGAGCTGGTGACATGCCTTTCATTTGAATAATCAGAAGAGGAGAGGCGTTTTGGCCAAGAAGTAGGTAACATAATTTTCCTTCAATAAGGTCAAGTAGTTGTCATCAATTAAAGTTGATTTATTTTGCTAAATTAATTCTTTAGCCATCACCTAGCTTTGTAGCGGCACGAATATCTGTATGGTGATGGCACCAAAAATGCTGGTATTCATTTCATGTGCACCAGGCCAGATTGGGAGCGAATAGCGTAACCGATGTGCTGTACAGCCATTACTGTGGATATCCACACCCGTCACACGAAGTAATTTTGATAAAACCGGTAATCGTTCACCCCGGCTACCCAGCAAAATTAATTGATGTGGCAGGATTTTACGGTTATAGGTAAACGTTTCTGCATCATTTCCGTCATTGGACGTTGACAAACCACTGTGGTACGAGACCGTTACATTTAGCCATCCTTTTTATCCATTCGCGAAAGCAGTTGCCAACGGTGGAATAATTGGATCTGCCATAATCTTTCGAGTGCGCGTAGGCTTGTCAGCCAGCACGGCCAGTAATTTGTCGTACTCCTCGATGCCGCCCTCAATGGCAGATCGCTCATCCTCGTTCAACGAAATTTCCTGCTTCATCCGCAAAAGATTTGCCTTCGCTTCAAGTAGGTGCGCCGCTGACGAATCTTTCGGTAGGTAAAAGTCGCATTTCGCGCACGCCATACGATGCTGGCATTGGTCAAAAAAATCGTATGAGCAATAGCCATGGCCAAGATCATAAAATTTCCAGGGTTCGTCAGGGACAGGAACGCGTAGTCCCACGTGAAAACGATTGGGGCAAACAGTGGGTTAAACAGGAAATAAAGGACGGTAACCTGACTTTGGATGATGTGCTGGATCAATCCATGAAGTTTTTATATTCCAAAGTTATACATTAAGACTTCTTGCATAACCTGCTATGCGGCCATCAGCTGAGGTTGGGCGGTGCTCAAATTCTCATTGACCTGAGCCAACTCCGGTTCTTGCGTTCCGCCCAACCTCAGCTGATGACCGCTCGCTACGGTTATGCAAGAGGTCTATTGATCCATATTGCGAGTAAGTATTTTGTGCGGAACGTTCGCTGCCAATCTTACGAGCTTCGTAGGAAATACGGCCTCGAAAATAACGAACCGTCAGCTGGTACCTTGAGGGGGTATATAATGAGGTCCGCTTTTTACAACTCCACAGCACAATTCACCTTTGTTTTCCCTCACAATTGCGCCGTGTTCAATTATGACAATCAAACATTTCTTGCAACTGTCCGACTTTTCGTTGGACGAATTTAACTATTGTCTGGAACGTGCCCGCATCATTAAGCGCAAGTTCAAAGAATATGAAACCTATCACCCGCTGCTTGATCGCACGTTGGTAATGGTGTTTGAAAAAAACTCCACACGCACACGTTTATCGTTTGAAGCCGGCATGCATCAACTGGGCGGTGCAGCAATTTATTTAAATACGCGCGATAGTCAGCTTGGCCGCGGTGAACCAGTTGAAGATGCCGCGCAGGTTATGTCACGCATGTGCGACGTCATCATGATCCGCACGTTTGGTCAGGAAATCATTGAACGCTTCGCCGCGAATTCACGCGTACCGGTTATCAATGGTCTGACCAACGAACATCATCCCTGTCAGGTGTTGGCCGATGTCTTTACGTATATCGAACATCGTGGCGCTATCACGGGAAAAAGTGTGGCCTGGATTGGGGACGCGAACAATATGCTGTATTCCTGGTTACAAGCAGCGCAAGTATTTGGATTTCATCTGAACATTTCCACGCCCAAAGGCTATGAAATCGATTTATCACGCGTTCCAGCATCACAGTCTAATTACACCCTATTTGATAAACCGGCCGATGCTTGTGATGGTGTTTCTTTAGTCACGACCGACGTTTGGACCAGCATGGGCTACGAAGCTGAAAACCAGACGCGTCTGGCTGCCTTCGATGGATGGATAGTGGATGCAGCAAAAATGGCACGTGCTAAACCGGATGCTTTATTTATGCATTGCCTGCCAGCGCATCGGGGCGAAGAAGTATCTGCTGACGTAATTGATGGTCCGCAATCGGTGGTGTGGGAGGAAGCAGAAAATCGTTTGCATGTTCAAAAAGCGTTGCTGGAATATTTGGTGATTGGACGAGTTGATTCATAACTTGTCAAAACACGACCTTGAAATACCCTTTTATACATATAGAGAAAATCATGAGCGAAAAATTAAGCGAAACCAAAAAAGTAGTTTTAGCCTATTCAGGCGGTCTGGATACATCCGTTATTTTGAAATGGCTACAAGATAACTATCAATGCGAGATAGTGACTTTCACCGCCGATTTAGGTCAAGGTGAAGAACTGGAACCAGCGCGTCAGAAAGCACTTAAATTTGGCATCAAACCAGAAAATATTTACATTGATGATCTGCGCGAAGAATTCGTGCGCGACTTCGTTTTTCCGATGTTTCGCGCCAATACCGTCTACGAAGGCGAATATTTACTCGGCACGTCTATCGCCCGCCCGCTCATCGCCAAGCGCTTAGTCGATATCGCCAAAGCCACCGGTGCTGACACCATTTCACACGGCGCAACCGGCAAAGGCAATGACCAGGTACGTTTTGAATTAGGTGCGTATGCCTTAATGCCGAATGTCAAAGTTATTGCGCCGTGGCGTGAGTGGGATTTATTGTCACGCGAAAAATTACTCAAGTATGCCGAAGACGCCGGTATTGAAATCGACATGAAACACAAAAAAGGCGGCGCACCGTATTCAATGGACGCTAACTTGTTACACATCAGTTTTGAAGGTCGTCATTTAGAAAATCCGGGTGCTGAAGCAGAAGAAACCATGTGGCGCTGGACAGTCAGCCCGGAAGCCGCGCCAGACCAGGCAGAATTTCTCGACGTTGAATTTGAACGTGGTGACATCGTTGCATTAAACGGTGTGCGCATGTCACCAGCGACGGTGTTAGCTGAATTAAATCGCTTGGGCGGCAAACACGGAATTGGTCGTCTGGATTTAGTAGAAAATCGCTACGTCGGAATGAAATCACGCGGCTGCTATGAAACACCAGGTGGCACGATTATGTTGCGAGCACATCGCGCCATTGAATCGATCACCTTAGATCGCGAAGTAGCGCATTTAAAAGACGATTTAATGCCACGTTACGCCAGCCTGATTTACAACGGATATTGGTGGGCGCCGGAACGCCTCGCGCTTCAAACGTTAATTGACCACACACAGTTAAATGTCAATGGTTGGGTGCGCTTGAAATTGTACAAAGGCAATGTGATTACGATGTCGCGTGACTCAAAAACAGATTCCTTATTCGACATGACTATTGCTACATTTGATGAAGATGGCGGCGCTTATAACCAGGCTGACGCAGGAGGATTTATCAAACTAAATGCTTTGCGTATGCGGATTGCAGCCAATGCGAAAACGCGTCGGAAATAGTCTCGTTCTTCATATTAAAACCCTCAAAAAAATGCCGCTATTCATAGCGGCATTTTTTATTTTTTCAACGGACTCTACTATCCCCTCAGAGCAATTGCTTGAAGATAAATCGTGTGGCACTCACGTAGGTTGGGCTAACGCTCTATCAGCCCAACATTCTGCGCAGAATGTTGGGCTGATAGAGCGTTAGCCCAACCTACGCATTGGTCTGGCCTTTACTCTGAGAGTTACACGCCGATACAAAACCAACAGTTCCGGACACTTTAAGGATACATGCGACTCCTACTATAACCTTCAGCACAATGGATTCGTGCTCATTATTTTGAATTCAACTTCCTTTTGGAGAAAACAATGAACAACATCAAAAAACAACTGATTCTAAGCTGTGCCGCAATCGGATTCAGTTCTTTTGCACTGCTGGCAAATGCGCAAGGACAGCTTGGGACTAGCTGCAAAGATCAGGTCAATAAAGAGGAATGCCGCCACGCAAAAATAGTTAAATTCCAAGCGGCGCGTGAAGCAAAATGGCACGATGAATTAAAAATTACTGTAGCGCAAGAGCACGCATGGAAAGCTTTTGCCGATAGTTTTCATCACCAGGGAGCAATGCATACCGGACGCCATGACAAACTATCCAGTGCGGATGCGGAAAAAGTGCCGGCGCCAGAACGTTTAGAGAAAAAATTGGCAAAGATGGAAAAACATCAGACTGCCATGAAAGCGCGGCTAGCTTCATTAAAAACACTTTATGCCGAATTAACACCAGAGCAACAAACATTGCTGAACAAACGATTAGCAGAATTTGATCAACGCCATCGCCACCATCGGAAACACGGTGATCACAAACAAAAAAAATCAGTAGCAAATACGAATCAGACACCCGAATAAAGCATAAAATAAAAGTCGGGATGACTTCAATTCCGACTTTTATTAAATTATGTCAACCTATTCTATTCATTTAACGTTAACCTGATAACCCCACACACGCGAGCACATCATGAAAAAGATATTACTCTCAATAGTACTGCTGGCTGCACCGTTGCTAGCTATAGCCGGTATTTCTATTAGTATTGGCGAGCCTGACTATTACGGCCAACTTCAACTAGGCAATGAACGACCTCAGCTCTTGTTCGCTGAGCCCATCATTATTCAACGCGGGTCTGGACGCTACCCACCATTGTATTTGCGCGTCCCTGAATCCCAGGCCAGAAACTGGGGAGTTTATTGCGGTAGATACAATGCATGTGGTCGTCCGGTGTATTTTGTAAATGACAACTGGTACCGCAATACTTATGCGCCCCGTTATCGCCACGATCGCCACCGTGATTACGGACGCAAATACGATCGCCACGACAATGGCCATCATTACGGTCATGACAAGCGTGGTCATCGCGATAACCGTGGTTATCCTGCTGAGCGTGGTGTCCCTGCTGATCGTGGTTATCCTGCTGAGCGTGGTGTCCCTGCTAATCGTGGCGTCCCTGCTGAACGTGGCGTCCCTGCTGAACGTGGCGTCCCTGCTGAACGTGGCGTCCCTGCTGAACGTGGTGTCCCTGCTGGTAACCGTGGTGCCCAAGATAGCCGTCTTAACCAGTTTTACGATGCACGCTAAATCGGCGAATCAGGAGCAGGTGAAATTTAAAAACAATTTTGGAAACATTAAAATTGTTCTGATTCAAGAGGGGAATAATATGAAACGCTTGTTACTTTCCACATTACTGGCCGCGTCGCCACTGATCTGTGCGGCGCAATATGGCGGAGGTTTTACTCTTCAAGTTGGCGATCCTAATTTTTATGGTCAGATTAATATTGACGACGGCCCACCGCCACAAGTGCTCTACTCCTATCCTGTGGTTGCAATTCCAACCGGTGAATATTATCCGCCGGTCTACCTCCGTGTTCCGCCGCTTTATTACCAAAACTGGTCACAATATTGCGGCTATTACAACGCCTGCTATCGCCCCGTCTACTTCGTTCAGGAAGGGTGGTATTCACGTTTTTATCGCCCTTATTACCGGAATCAATACCGGTCGTGGCCGGGATATGTACCTCATCATCATTACTACTACCGTGGTTGGCATGACAGTTATGAAAACCGTTATGGAGGGCGTCGTTAGCAGTCGTATCTCAGGATGACAATAATTGCCCGTCATGAAAAATCAGCGGGGCACCCGGCGTAAATTCACATTGCTCCACTTCACCCACGAAAATCACATGATCACCTTCGGGATAGCGACTGCGATTCCGGCACTCCAGCCAGGCAGCCGCTCCGTTTAAGATCGGCAAACCGTTGGCAGACAGCGTAAATTCAACGCCAGAGAAACGATCTTTGGATGGTCTGGAAAATTGCCTGGCCAGTCTTGTCTGGCCGGCAGCCAATATGTTAATCACATAATGACTATTCACAGTAAATACCGGCAAGCTGGTCGCTTTCTCCGACAAACTCCATAACACCAACGGCGGATTTAAAGAAACCGAATTAAACGAGCTGGCAGTAATTCCTAAAAATTGTCCATTTTCTAAACGCGTTGTGATCACAGTCACGCCTGTCGCAAATTGCGACAGGACGTTTCTAAAATGGCTTGCGGTGAATGGTGTGTGCTTCACTGTTTTTTTCGTTCTTTTTTTCGTTCAATTATCTTGTAATGCTTTTTCAATGGCGCTAACCAGCATCTTACTTTCCGGTTTGGTAACGCTGGTATAGCTGTCTACCACGTTGCCTTTGCGATCAACCAGATATTTGTAAAAATTCCATTTTGGCGTGGTTCCAGTCGCTTTAATTAATTCAATATAAAGTGGATTAGCTTCGTCGCCATGAACCGAAGATTTAGCAAACATCGGAAATTTCACACCGTACGTGTTGTAGCAAAAATCGGCGATTTCTTTGGCGCTGCCTGGCTCTTGTTTGCCGAAATCGTTAGACGGAAATCCCAAAACAACAAAACCTCTATCGGCATATTTTGCATACAACGCTTCCAGACCTTCGTATTGCCTGGTGAATCCACAAAAGCTCGCGGTGTTGACCACTAAAATGACTTTACCGGCGTATTGGCACAAGTCTTGTTTTGCATCATCCTGCAAACGATTAAATGTGTGATGCAGAATGGCCGGGCACGCAGCTGATGCAGCTGGTTGGGCTTCGTTTTCTACTTTGGATTCTGCTGACGTTGCAGTTTGTGCTTGCGCGTTCATCGATAATAAAGCTAAGACACAAATTAAGCTTAAGTTAAACCTGGTTCGTATCATCATGTCGATTCCTTTTACAGATTGTAATTTTTGAAGTTCGACAGCTTATCATTATTACTCTTCCACTCATCAACTGGGCAGCAGGTTTTCGTAGGGTGGGCACGCGTTTGTGCCCACGCGGTCATTGTCAACCGAAACCAACATTAAGAATCTGATTGATCAACCAACCGCTTGGGCACAAAAACGTGCCCACCCTACAAAACTAACTAAAACAAAAAATCCATGAACCCACAAATCCGTTCCCTTTTCGATGAAGTCACTTCCACCCTTACTTACGTGGTATACGACGAACCAAATGGACATGCTGCCATCATCGATCCGGTTCTGAATTACCAGGCCAGTTCGGGAACAACCAGTACCAAATCTGCTGAATTAGTGCTGTCATTTATTGCAGAAAAAAATCTCAACGTAGAGTGGATTTTAGAAACACATGCGCATGCCGATCATTTATCTGCGGCATACTTTTTAAAAGAAAAAGTGGGCGGGAAAATTGCTATCAGTGAACACATCACCCGAATTCAACAAACATTCAAAACACTATTTAATTTAGAAAAAACCTTTGCAACGGATGGTTCGCAATTTGATCATCTGTTTAAGGATGACGAGGTTTTTCGTATAGGAAAGCTAAGTGCGCAAGCTTTATCTGTTCCGGGTCATACGCCAGCCGATATGGCATATCACATTGGTGATACGGTTTTTGTTGGTGATACATTATTCATGCCTGATGTCGGCACAGCACGCTGTGATTTTCCTGGAGGTGATGCAAAAAATTTGTATCGCGCCGTACGAAAATTATTGGATTATCCTGACGATATGCGGCTTTTCATTTGCCACGATTACCCGCCACCAGGTCGTAGCATGCAATGTGAAACTTCTGTTGAAGAACAACGGCTACACAATATTCAAATTAACAACACCATTGATGAAGCCGCTTTTATTGCCTTTCGAGAAGCACGTGACGCGACGCTTGCACTGCCCAATCTGTTTCTGCCTGCTATCCAGATCAATATCCGCGCAGGACAATTTCCTCAACCGGAGAGCGACGGCATAAGCTATCTAAAGATCCCGTTAAATCCGGAATCAAAGAGAAAATAATGCAACCCAACGTTGGCCACATTGACCGCATTATTCGTATTGTTATCGGCACCGCATTAATCGCGGCCACCTTGCCTGGCTACCTGGGCGTTTAAGGTTGGCTGAGTGTATCGCCATTAGCTTCTGGCGTTTTCGGCTACTACCTGGATAGGCAATCGGCGGAAAATCTAATTGCTGCAAAATCGAAACCAAATGACAAAAATCCCATGCGGTTTTATATCGCATGGGATTTTTTAAATTTAAAACTTATGGTCACCTTTATAGTTATCTTCACACTCCAAAATCGCATATATGCGTTCTTTTAAACTCGGCAACTTATTGGCCTCAGCAACACAAATTTGACACTTCTCGTCTGGTGTTGCACCACAACAGACGGTTCATCCTAACGAATAACAGTATCAAAATTCTTCGCTAACTTGATAATCGAAATACCAGTCACTTTCAGCTTATCCACAGTAACCGCGCAGGTATCCTTCGCCGACACAACGCATTCAGACCCGTGGAGTTGGTTAAAGTCTTTAGCATCAACCCAGCCAGTTTCTTTAACAGGGATAATCGTTAAATGAATAGATGAATCTAAGCCAAAACGAGCTCCATTTGTTTTGCCGCTTGCATTCGTTAATTCAATAAAATCACCGAGTTTGGAATCGTGTATTAGTCTCAAGTGATTAAAATCGGAATCCGCCGGGCGCGCTTTTTCTGCATAAGCTGATACCGAACTTAATGCAAGAATGAAAATAGATACACATGCCGTTTTAAAAAACGACAAATTCGATGTGTTTCGCATCATAAGTAATACACCAACCCGGTTAATGAAAATTAACTACAACGTCGCGAATGTTTTAACTTCTACAGAAATTAAAACTTTTTGTTTTTCCATGGAACAAAGGGTAGTCGCTCTCACCATCATGCGACATTCGTAATTCTACTTATATAAAAACTGCTGAACTGAAAACGCTTGCAAAAGAAGAAATTAATTGGTCGAAATGTCTTTACTATGCAAACGATGATAACAATTCCGGAAATTAATTTTGGTAATTAAAGCGGTTATTATTACGTCAACGTACCTCGATTTTATAACTGGGTTATTCAGCCAATATTAATGGTTCTACACTCGAAAGACTTCGTTCAAAAATGACGACTTTACAGCCACCGGTGCTTAGTTCGACATCCGATCTTCTTGCGGAAGTGCGGGCTTGTACATTGTGCGCAGCTCACTTACCGTTAGGGCCGAGACCTGTTTTTCGCATTCATCCTGATGCCAGAATCCTGATTGCAGCACAAGCACCGGGAATTAAGGTGCATCAAAGTGGGCTCCCCTTTGACGATGCGAGCGGAGACCGGTTACGCGCCTGGATGGGAATCGATAAAGAGACGTTTTACGATGTCACGCGCATTGCCATTCTTCCCATGGGACTTTGTTATCCAGGAACAGCAAAGATGGGCGATTTACCGCCAAGAAAGGAATGTGCTCCGCAATGGCGAGATAAATTGCTAGCGCTATTACCGAATATTCAACTGACTTTGGTCATCGGGCAATATGCGCAGGCGTGGCATTTGAAAGGTGCAAACAAAACAGGCGTCACACAAAATGTCATGGCATGGCGTGACACCTGGCCAACATTACTTCCTCTACCGCATCCCAGTGGACGCAACAATATTTGGCTCAAACGGAATCCATGGTTTATTGAAGAAGTACTGCCGCCACTTAAGCAACAAGTACAGCTTGTACTAGCCTCAGTGCGGAATAAATAGAAATAAAAATTTTAGCTTGCCGTATTGCCTGGACGATGCAAGCTTTAACAAGTAAATCTCAGCAACGCCAATCAATGTAACAACGCATTCACCTGCGCTAAATCTTCTTCTTTCAACGAACCCGAAGCCGATTTTAAACGCAGTCCATTCATGATCGTGTCGTAACGTGCTTTAGCCAGATTTTGCTGCGTTGTGTACAACTGCTGCTGTGCGTTTAAAACGTCGATATTAATTCGAAGACCAACTTCATAACCCAGCGTATTGGACTCCAGTGCCGATTTGCTGGAAATTTCTGCTGTTCTGTAGGCGTTGATTTGTGCCAGCCCACTATTCACTCCTAAATAGGCCTGCCGCGCCGCTAATGCTGCGCTACGTTTGGCGGATTCAACCTCGCTTCCAGCTTTATCTTCTAACGCAATCGCTTCGCGGACTTTGCTGGTGACGGCAAACCCGGAAAAGAGCGGCACGTTTAATTGAATTCCGATATTGCGTGAATTTTCTGTGAAAGCAGGTAGCTGTTGAACAGGAATTGCCGAGGTGCTGGAACGATTTACACTGGCGACTAAATCTAAGGTCGGCAGATGTCCGGCGCGATTTAATGAGATAGCACGCTTCGCAATTTCCTGCGTCACCTGAGCGCTTACTACGTTGTAATTATTTTTTTCAGCTGCGCTCACCCAATCGTTTATATTGGCCGGCTCCGGTGCTGTTAATTGCACCGCTTTATTCAACGGCGTTAATGTGTCTGGTGTGTGCCCGGTGATTTGTTGCAGATTAAAACGTTTGACTTCTAATTCATTTTCAGCGGCCAACTCCTGAGCAACCGCCAAATCGTAACGTGCTTGCGCTTCATGTTGATCGGTGACGGTAGTAGTTCCAACGTCAAAGGATTGTTTAGCAAAAGCGAGTTGTTCAGTGATGGCTGATTTATTGGCACGTACCGATTCCAACGTATCTTGCGCAGATAACACATCAAAATACGCTTGCGCCACACGCACCATCAACTCGGATTGTGCCTGTTCAAATTGCGCTTCGCTTACTAACACCTGCAATTTACTTTGTTGATATTGCTGCCAGTTTTCCCAATGAAATAACGGCTGCGTTAGTTGCAGAGAATACCGGCTGTTGGTACTTCTTACACCGTCAACAACTTGACCTCGACTGTAATAATTCGCATTAGAAAGATTATTTGTACCGGTGATAGCTACGTTGGGTAACAAAAGAGAACGGCCTTGCACGGACTTTTCTTGTCCCGCTGTAAACGCGGCGCGCGCGCTGGCATAGACCGGATCATTTTGCAATGACTCTCTGTACGTTTGCAGCAGATCAGTAGCAAAAACAGGAGCAGAAAAAATGGAAGAAGCTAAAACGAAGTAAATAACAAACTGAACTCTATTTTTACGCATGTGCTTAATAGGTCTCCATCGAAGGGTCAACCAGCATTGCCCAGGCGTGAATGCCGCCCGTCAGATTAAACACCGACTCAAAACCATGCTGCTTTAAAAAGTGCGCTACTTGCATACTGCGTGCGCCATGATGACAAATGCAGACGAGGGGACTCTCTTTGTCCAGTTCACTCAGTCGGGTTGGAACCGTATTCATCGTCATATGAATACTGCCGGAAATTTGACAAAGTTGAACTTCCGAAAATTCACGCACATCTAAAAGAATCGGGTTTGGCCGTTCATCGTTTTCTAACCAACTCGCCAATTCGGTAGCATTGATTAATTGCATTGTTATCTCACATTTTTGTGACTAATTCAGAACTACCCACGAAGTTTTTAGCACGTCGCTCCCGCGGTTTTCGTAGGTTGGGCTAACGCTTTATCAGCCCAACATTTTGTGCAGGATGTTGGGCTGATAAAGCGTTAGCCCAACCTACGAACTGATAACCCGGCATAACAACGAACGCCGCTGGATCCCCGCCAAAAACCGCGGGGACGACGGAGTTGAATAGCTACGCTTTTCTTAGAAAGAAAATGTAGAAAGCTGTTCAGCATGCGGAACAATAGCAACGCTGGTTTCAAATAAAGGTTTAGAAGTAAATTCAGTTTCACCCGTACGCGTAATTAACCAGGCGGTCATGACCGGAGCAGAACCCAACACACAAAATAAACGGCCACCGATTTTGAGTTGTTGCTTTAATTGTTCCGGTAATACGTTCAATGAACCGGTCATCACAATCACGTCATAAGGCGCTTCTTCCGGCCATCCTTTTGACCCATCGCCCAACTCCAGACTCACTTTACTCACCGCCTCACGACGTAGATTTTTATCGGCCACTGCATACACGGCCGGAGAACTTTCTACACAAGACACATGCCGCGCATGAAACGCCAACAAGGCAGGTAAGTAACCAGTACCAACACCAACGACTAAGGCATTTTCATGTTTTTTAATAGCCACTTCCTGGACAATACGCGCTTCCATTTTGGGACTGAGCATTAAGCTTCCGTCGGCCAGCGGTAATTCCGTGTCCATAAAAGCTAACGATTGTTGATTAGCAGGAAGAAATTTTTCTCGCTTAACAATGGTGAGTAACTCTAAAACGCCTGTGTCCAGGACATTCCAGGGACGAATTTGCTGTTCGATCATATTAAAACGGGCTTGCTCAAGGTTCATTGCAGTTCTCATGAATTGGGAAAAGGCGCTATTTTAACAAAGGCCGCTTTTCGCAGGGCAGGCACCTTTGTGTCCACTCCTGCAATATATTCACTCCGCAAACACTTCTTGTAGCACCAACAGCGTTCTGGCTAATGTTTGGGTCGGCAGATTCCCAACTTTTTTTACCAGACGCAATTTATCAATCGATCGCATTTGATCTAATAAAATCAATCCTTTTTTATTCTGAAAAGTTATCGAAATACGAAATGGTGCGGGTTTATTACCCGTGGTCATGGGAGCGATTAATAACGTCTTTAAATAATCATGCATTTCCGGCGGAGAGACAACTACACAGGGGCGGGTTTTTTGTATCTCGCTACCTAGCGTAGGGTCAAGGTTGACCAGCCAGACTTCGCCCCGCTTTACCATACCCATTCCTTATCGTCTTCATTGGCAAATTCTGGCCAGACAAGGTTGTCATCTCCCTTTTCCGCAAGCTTTTTAGCAGATCTTGCCCAACCTTCCCTTGGATTTTTGGGTAATTTGCGAATCACGATAGTATCGTTTTCGATTTCAATATCAACCTCTTCCATTTCCATGCCCACTTGCGTAAGAAATGGTTTGGGTATTAAAACGCCTTGCGAATTACCCATTTTGCGAATGGAAGTTTTCATACGTTTCCTTGTAAGTGCACTGTTTTTACAGGTAAATTTAAATGTAATTACAATGTTATTACAAGAAATGAAATTTGTCATTCTTATTCTTATTCAACTCACTTTTGTTCAAAATAAGCTCTGACCATTCCTACACAGAAATAGTGTGTGACTATTCGAAAATTTTTTAGTTTTCATGATTTACCTTACAAAGAGAGGCCTGTTCAACCTACCTCGTCACACTGCGCTCACCCTGCAATGTGGTTATCCCTAATGTGGAAACTCACAATATCCATTCCGTTACATGGCAACTAAAATGAACCATTGCAGCAAATAACGTACTGCTCACTTCAATTTTTGGTTAAAACGTAAATGCAAGCTTCCCAATTAAAAAGGTTAATCAGCAGACAAAGCAATGATATGCACCCCGCGAGGTCGCTCGAGATATTTCAAGAGCGGCTTCTCGATTTATCACATCATCTGAGTTTGCCTGAATTAGCACCTAACGAATTCAATGTATGTTCTTTGGTCGTCGATGACGATCACTGGATTCATATTAGCTACTCCGCCGAAGACATGCAGATTCACTGGACTTCTGCCATGGCAAGCAGTGCGTTTAAGAATACCCAGTCGTTATTTAGCACGTTGCTTGCCGCCAACCTTAGCTGGCAATTAATGCAAGGCGGTTTCTTTGCTGTTGATGAAATCACCGGGGTTGTTTTATACCGTTTTCATGAACCGGTTTCTAATTTACATACACAACGCTTTTTGGAAACGACCGAACGATTTATAGAACGATCCAGATTCTGGAAAAAACAGCTGCAACTTGCCGTTGATGATTTGCCGACAACGTGCAGTGAAGACTCCACGCAAAATATCAAACCTGGCGACAACCATAGTTACTCGCATTTACCACGTTAATTAAATTTATAGCGATACATCATGCTTTCCCCGTCATCCATACCTGAAGTTATAGACTTTATGTTCTCACCACAAAACTTCACACGTCCCACCATTCCAACCCTTAGTGAGTGGCGTTATGTGAGTAAGCAAGATGCCGCTCGTATTACCGTAACTGACAATCAACAGCTGGACACGTCCAATACAGTGACTAGTGCTATTGCATCTTTACTTCCTGGCTATACCAATGACAACGAAAAAGTGTACGCGAATTTATTTGCTTCTATTCATTATGAATACCCGGTTCAATCCACAGAAATTAAAAAACTGCTTGAAGGTGATTTGAAAAACGGGGTACCTTTAACTTCAAAAATGGTCGCTAAAGCCCTTAACATCGCTACGATGACTACTGAGTTTTGCTTAGCATGGAATGATTTAGCGATGAACTTATCGACGAGAGGTGACTTGGGGAAAGAATTTATACAAGAATTTAATTTGCTTGTTAGTGATCGATTTACATCAGCTAACGCTCTCAATAACGCTGATAAAGCGGAAGTTCTGAATAAACTCAAAGACGAATTCAAAAATAATAAAATCACTTCCGAACTCAAAAACAGACTTGGCGCGCTCATCGACCTGGAAATCCAACGCCTTAATTTTGCAACTAACGTAGAAAAATTAAAGAATTGTCCGCAGCTGTCTTCCATGACTAATCCTGCCAGAGACTGCTGGCGCCTGGTGATGGATGGTGGGCATCAAGACAAGGGGATCCATCACTTCGAAAATGAACAAGGCTACATGCAAGGCATGTTGAGGGGATTGAACTTAATGATTGCTACTCTAGATGAACCGTTGACGGCAGATTTATATCGTACGTTACATGATGCTGCAGTAGATAAAGTGTATGAAAGGGACAATCTTCAGACCACCATGAAAAAAGGCTACAGCGAGTGCGGGGTCGGCTTTGACCTGATCATGGGAATCAATTGCACTGAAGCAGGACTTGCTGAATACAGAAAAAAATCTGGCGTAGTAATTAACGAATCCGGACAAACGAGAAGATTATGCGCTGCATACAATCCGGAGATAGCAGCAAGGATGGAAGACGATAAGTGTGTCACGCAAGTTATTAAAACCCGGCAACAAATTTGCGACGAGCATGTCACTGAAATTATCGATACCTACAATAAGGAACTGCGGATCGCAAAAGAGATTAATGATCCCCTAAAACGGGAAACAGCAATTCTTACCTGCATCGCGAAATGCTGCCAGGATCTTGATCAACATCATGTATTTGAAGATGGCAATATCCGCACCGTCGTGTTCCTGGTAATGAACAAGCTACTGCTGAAAAATAAGCTTGCTCCGGTAATACTTAAAGAGCCAAATGCGGTTGATATGTTTAGCTTAGAGCAAATTGTGAGCTTGATGCGTGAGGGCCAAAAAACCTTTAGGACCTATACCACCTCACAGAACTAACCTCTGACTTTACTGTGTAACCTTGCACCACAAACTTAATCTGCCATGGAGAACAGCAACGCTAAATGCTGTTCTTCCAGATAACACCATTCTCCCTCTTCCAGATCCAACTCTGCCAGCGTCAGATTACCAATCGCAATACGCTGCAACGCCGCGCAGTGATTTCCTGCCGCAGTTAACATGCGTTTGACCTGATGATATTTTCCTTGTTCCAGCACAATTTCACATTGATATTCAGCCACCTTATTACACACCAATGCTGCCAACGGAGCAGGCTCATCATGCAGTTGCACGCCTTTCATTAATTGCGCAATTAATTCTTCCGTGACCGGTTCTTGGGTAGTCGCCACATACACTTTAGGCACATGCCTTTTGGGCGAAGATTGCGCATGAATAAATGCACCGTCATCTGACAATAACAATAATCCGGTCGTGTCATGATCCAGTCTGCCTACCGGTTGCACATCACGCCAGGTAAATTGCTCCGGCAACAAAGTCAGCACACTCGGGTGATGACTTGGCTTGCGTGAACATTCCACATTTGCCGGTTTGTTTAATGCGATATACACATGTTCACGATACGGCCAGATTTCACCGAACAGTTCAAACTCCAAACCGGTTATATCAAAACTGGCACGATAATCGGTGATCGCTTCACCGTTGATGCGCACTTCACCATCGGTAATCAAACTCCGACACCATTTACGCGTGCCAAAGCCTTGTGATTGCAGGATGCGGTCTAAAGTTAATGAGGGTATTTTTTTCATGGGGACGAACTTTAACAGATGCTAATCAGAAATATGACATCTCGTAGGGTGGGTACGCTTTTGTGCCCACGCGGTCTCGCAGGTGAACCGGGACATACATTAAAAATCTGATTGATCAATCGTCCGCGTGGGCACCAAAACGTGCCCACCTTACGAACACTTATTCCAGACTCAAGCTAAATAAAAAACTTGCTATGTAAATTGACACCAATAGTAAAAACTAATCGGTTTAATTCAGTTAATCAATTTTACTAATTTAAGAGGAAGGCATACCATCTCAACATCCTCACAAAAAGGGGATGTCCAATTACCACTAATCAACTCAGAAAGGAAAACATCATGTCGTTAATTAATACTGAAATCAAACCATTCAACGCAACTGCTTTTCATAACGGTAAATTCGTTACGGTTACTAATGAGACTTTAAAAGGCAAGTGGTCTGTTTTTGTTTTTTATCCAGCCGACTTTACTTTTGTTTGTCCAACAGAATTAGGTGACTTAGCAGAACAGTATGCTGAGTTCCAAAAACTGGGCGTAGAAATTTACAGCGTTTCAACCGACACCCATTTCGCACACAAAGCCTGGCACGATACTTCCGACACTGTGAGCAAAATTAACTATCCGATGTTGGCTGACCCGACTTTAGCTTTGTCCCGCAACTTTGAAGTACTGATTGAAGAAGAAGGCTTAGCGTTGCGCGGTACCTTTGTAGTCAATCCGGAAGGTCGCATCAAAATAATCGAAGTGCATGACAACGGTATCGGTCGCGACGCTAAAGAATTATTACGTAAAGTACAAGCGGCGCAATATGTTGCTACGCATCCGAACGAAGTTTGTCCGGCTAAATGGACGCCTGGTGCGAAGTCATTGACGCCGTCGTTGGATTTGATTGGGAAGATTTAAGTTATTGCATTCCCTCTCTCACTTGTGGGAGAGGTCTGGTTCAACCGAATTGTGCCATGAACCCAGACTTCGTCGTCTCCGCGGGTTTAGGCGGGGATCCAGTGACGTTCGTTAATGTGCGAGGCTGTTAGCAAAGCAGCGAACGTCACTGGGTTCCCGCCTAAGCCCGCGGGAATGACGGGGTCGCCCAGACGGTAAAAAAACCTCGAAGCCTGTGTCGTTATTGAGGTCTCCCCCGAATGAGAGAGGGATTAAATTCAAAACAAAGGAGCACATCATGTTAGACACCAATCTCAAAACACAACTCAAAGCGTACTTAGAAAAAGTAACGCACCCAATCGAACTGGTGGCTGCTCTTGATGACAGCGACGCTTCGCATGAAATGCGCGCGCTGCTTGACGATATCGTCAGCTTATCCGACCAGATTACGTTGACCACAGAATCAGATACTAACGTTCGTACACCCTCATTCAGCATCAATCGCTTAACTAAAGAAAACGGCAACGTCGCCATCCGTTTTGCCGGTATTCCGATGGGACACGAATTTACTTCGCTCGTTTTAGCGTTGCTACAAACCGGCGGGCATCCACCCAAAGTTGATGCGGCCGTGATCGAACAAATTAAGCAATTGGAAGGTGATTTTCAGTTCGAAACTTATATCTCGCTCACCTGCCAAAACTGCCCGGAAGTCGTACAGTCGCTGAACTTAATGGCGGTATTAAATCCACGCATCAGTTCTGTGGTAATTGACGGGGCGCTGTTTCAAGATGAAGTCGAACAACGTCAGATCATGGCGGTGCCAACCATTTTCTTAAACGGCAAAGTGCTCGATCAGGGTCGGATCAGCCTGGAAGAAATTTTGGCTAAATTAGACAAGGGATCAGAACAACGCATCGCAGAAAAATTAGAGTCCAAAGAGCCATTTGATTTGTTAGTCGTCGGTGGCGGGCCGGCCGGCGCTGCGGCTGCCATTTATTCCGCCCGCAAAGGCATCCGCACCGGCGTTGTGGCTGACCGGTTTGGCGGACAAGTTTTAGATACGATGTCGATTGAAAATTTTATTTCAGTGACCGAAACCGAAGGCCCCAAATTTGCAGCGGCTATAGAACAGCATGTCAAAACCTATGAGGTTGACATCATCAATTTGCAACGCGCTGAAAAATTAATTGCGTCTGGCGAAACGGATCCCTTAATTCAGATTAAGTTAGCCAGCGGCGCCACATTAAAAGCAAAAACCGTCATTCTTGCCACCGGCGCACGCTGGCGCGAAATTAACGTGCCGGGCGAACGCGAATATCGTAATCATGGCGTCGCGTATTGTCCGCATTGTGATGGGCCGCTATTTAAAGGCAAGCGTGTCGCTGTGGTTGGTGGCGGTAATTCCGGTGTCGAAGCGGCGATCGATTTGGCCGGCATCGTCAGCCACGTTACGCTCTTAGAGTTCGCCGCCGAATTACGCGCTGATGAAATTCTGTTGCGCAAATTGCGTACTCTGAATAACGTCACCATCCACACCAGCGCTCAGACCACCGAAGTCAAAGGCGATGGTACCCGAGTGAACGGCATTGCATTTAAAGATCAGATATCGGGCGAATTAAAACACGTGGAACTGGAAGGCGTTTTTGTGCAAATTGGTTTGGTGCCAAACACAGAATGGCTGAAAGGAACATTGGAATTATCGCGTCATGGCGAAATCATTGTTGATGCACGTGGACAAACATCCATACCAGGTGTTTTTGCAGCGGGCGATGTGACCACCGTGCCGTTCAAACAAATTGTGATTGCGGTTGGGGAAGGTGCAAAGGCGGCGTTGTCTGCTTTTGATTATTTGATCCGGTCTTGACTGGAAATTAGAATTAGTTTCCAGGTTGGGCTAACGCTTTATCAGCCCAACATTCTGCGCAAAAATTGTTGGACTGATAAAGCGTTAGCCGAGCCTACGAACGATAGTTACTAATGGTAAGGATGTTCTGATTGTCCCCTTCAAGGAGCTATAACATGAAATACCCCATGCTGCGGAACGCTGAATTAATACATGACACCCGCGGCCTGCCTTACGCCTAAAAAGGTGAACCTATATTCCTGAGATAACTGGTGATTTTTGCTCCAGCGTGCGATGAAGTTGTTCTGAATCGAGAATAGGGCGACCGTTACAGTGAACTGATCGGGATGTTACAGCACAAATCAATGCTGCTTTTGTTGACTCCAATTACATTGCCAGAGTGCGCAGGAAGCTGGATTTAGATCAGCGTGAAACGCTGGAAATTTCTGGTGACGGGATCAATGCGTTCTCACGCTATGAAAACGGTAAAACCAAACCGCCATTGGCTCCGGTGAAGCTACTTAAAGTACTTAATCGTCATCCAGATTTATTGAACGAAGTCAGAATGGCATAGGTTGTGGGACTCTTTTGGGTTACGGCCAAAGTACGAAAAAAAGCCACCTTCAATCGAAGGTGGCTTAACAACTTTGTTATTATTTATTTCATTTAAAAGTTTCGTATCCCTTCTTACTATTATTAGGAAGGACAAAGCTTCCATCATCGCCGGCGCCAAAGTAACTACCGCCCTCTGGGTTGTTATCTAGTATCAGCTCAGCATACTGCCTCAATTGCCCCGGCACAGCTCGCTGATCGTACGAGACTATTGCACTCCTTACCAACAATAAACCACTTATTGCAGTACTAGTTGCCACCACTATCAATGGTATGTTAAGACCGCTTTCTTGCGTTGGACAATTTGGCTCAACATATTTTGGCACCGTTGTTAAATTACACGTTGCCTCACCCGTAAGGGGATCCTTAGAAGTACACGTCTGTGTCCAATTTGCCAATTGCCCTTGAAAGTGTAACGCCGCTGCCAGAGTTGCATTCAAACAAGTTGTAGCATTTTCTGCGGTGATAAATGATTTCGCCCATTCTATCGTGGCATAGATGCCTACACCGAGGCCCGTTCCGCCAATAACTACTGTCCCTCCCTTTAAAGCCGCATCTTTAACCGGGCTAACGTCTGGTCGGGTTCTAAATATATATCTTGCTGAATCTATCATTTTGTTCTTTCCAAATAAAAAAAATAAAAACTGTCTATAAATACTGCCGTTAAACAAACCACTTTCATTGCAAGTGGTTTGTCAGCCTCATCACGGCTTCTGTAAGCCGTGATGTATTAATATGAAGTAGTGTCAATTCCTCCCTAATTTATAAATGGTGCCATTGTCATGCACGCCACCATATCGCGTGCCGCCGTACAAACTACCATCCTTACCTTGAACTAAGCGCGTACTTGGGCTACTACCATCATCTACGCTAGCGCCTTTAAAAGTATGCAGGATAGTGAAAGAAGGGCAAATCAACGATGTGCAGTCTTTAGGGCTGAACCTAAAAATAGATCCGATGTTGGTCCGGTTCTCTTTTACATTTGACCCTTGGGTAGTACCGTATAAGTTACCATCCGGCAGCTGGATTAACTCGCCGACAGGAAACGCGTTATTCGCATCAAAGCTATAAACAGTTTCTACAGCACCAGTGCTTAAGTTCAGCTTGTAAATCCGACCTGCATTGAATGCTCCGCCATACTTTGCCACACCGTATAAATGACCATCAGTGGCTTGATATAAACCGGAATAGGGACGCGCATAAGGGTTGTAAAAAATCCCATTAAAGCCTACTCCTGGTTGCGGAGGAAAGGTTCCAAGATTTTCGAAAGAATGAACAGGCGTAAAGTTTGAACCTGTTGGCTTCAATAGATCGATCTTAAAGATCATACCTTTACCGTTGTCGCCACCCTTCTCTGTAACTCCATACAGAAAACTACCTCCACTGTCCGTAACAAGAGTTAACTTGCCATTAGGAAGAACACCATCAGAATAAATTCCATTGAGTTCGCCATTTAATTCCTGGAATGACTTGAAATCATGCAAGACAGTAATCACCGGTTTTCCGCCTACCAGATTCATCTTAAAAACCATACCGCCCTGTCTGTCAACTACCTGATCTTGTTTTTTTACAACCACTGTATCGCCATAGGTAATTCCATAAAAATTGCCAGCCTTGTCTTGAATTAAGTCAGCAACAGGCCCTAAATTCAAGGTGTTTGGCAATTTGTAGCTGGCGCTTGGGAACATATAGTCAGTTTGCACAAAATTGTCTGTAGGAACATCGTACGAATAAATTGCACCACCGAAAGTTTTTTCGTTCAACGGATTACCAATGTTACATACATCAGTACCCGCAAGAAATGTAGTACCGTAAATGTTGCCATTACCTGCTTGCATTATTCCTGTAGGAAATGAAGGGGGTTGATTCGTGAAGCAACCGGAACCCTTAAGCCACAAATTCTCTGGCTCTGCAAATGCGCCATTTTTCATCGTAAAAATGTAACCTGTCTTGGCATTTAACGGTTCAAACTGACCAATAAGATTTGTTGCGATCCCATAAAAAGTTCCATCGGTTGCTTGCATTAATCCAACGGGATAATACCCACCAGTAAGACCATCAACCCCAGCGAAAGGATGTAAAACACTAACCGGTGCAATCGTACATTTCAACAACACGTTGGTCACATCAGCGCCCGCAACTGTTCCACTTCCATTTGTGAATTTACAGTCTTGTAAAAATGGGAATGCTCCAGCTTTAACTGTCACGTTATATGTGCTGCCATTGGGCACTGTTTTGCTAAATGTAAATTTCCCATCCGCTTTCAGAGGGCCTAAGTCATCACCACTATTGTTCTGCAATATAACTTCATTACCTGAATTCAAACCTTCCAAGTTACCGGAAATAGTGAAGCTATTATTTACAGCAACACAATTCACTACGACAGTAGTGATATTTTGTGCGGCAATTCCGGAATTTGATTGGGCTGAGCAAGTTTGTCCATCAGGACTTTTAGCAACATTCACCGCGTAAGCACTGTTCAATTCTACGTGTTTACCGAAGGTAAACTGTCCATTGGCGCTAACTGGCAATGTCTCAAAAACGCCATTGTTATTAACAACGTTAGTAAGTATGACTTCCTTGCCTGCGTCTAATCCATTTACTGTTCCGCCAATACTGACTTTCTCTACGGTATTGGTACAGGCGATATTGACATCTGTAATATCTTTTTCCACTTCACCGGTGGAATTGCTCACGTCACAATTTTGACCGACAGGAGGCTTTGCAATAGTGACCCTGTATCCAGTTTTCGGGGCATACCGTGCGGTGAAACTATATGGGCCGTTGGTGCGAATCGCTATATTATCGACACCATTATTCTGGAGTAGGATCTCGTTGCCTGTTTTTAATCCGCTGACATTCCCGCCTATAGTAATGGTCTTCTTTCCTGCCGAACATATGAGATGTACCATCGGAATAGCTGCTCGTACTGCTGAACCCTCACCATTTTCCACCCTACATTCCCCATCTTCCGGTTGTAACTTCACCGAAACCAGATACTTGCCGTTGAAAGCAATCTCTTTTGGGAAGAGGTGCTGGCCATTGGCGCTAATAGATATAACATTGTCCCCGTCAATACCGTCATTGTTTTGCAACATGACTGGGTGCTCCCCTAAACCGCTCACATCGACGGTTAACGGGAAGGTAGTTGAGCTGCTGCCCTCAGGGCTACCGCCGCCGCCACATGCGGCCAAGGTTGCCACACATCCTACTAATACAAACTTTTTAAGCGCATGCAGGCTAAATTTAATTAAACCTTGCTGACTTAGTTTTTGTTGATTCAATTTTTCCATAGAAACTCTCTCATTAATGCATATTGAACAAGCAATCCTGTTTAAAACCAGGATTGCAATGAATACAAAAAGAGCCGAATTCAGATTTGTTTATTCACATCTGATATTTCTGAAAAAAGGAATTAATCTAAAATCCGTCTCAACGCGACAGGATATAGAAGGCTTATTTATTTACTATTGGTGGAAATACTTATAGGGTTTCTACTTATATGGTTTTTATGTATCTTGTGATTCAAATGCTGGATAATTTATATTTTAACTAACTAATTGATTTATAAGGATTTTTCACCATATAAATTATTTTTTAGACAATTGATATTGCCCTATAGATATTTTAAACAATTATTCATTTTAGTTAACTAAAACATACATCAAGGATAAAATTATCCAAATAGCATTTTTAATTAAACTATTTTTCATTTGAGGCAGACAACTTTCACTATAAAAAAGCTAGCTTGGCGTGGATGACAACGGGTTTTATGGAAAATTCCGCTTTAATCAACGATCCAAATTAAAAAAACCACCTTCATATGAAGGTGGTTTAAAGAATCGATTAATCAGGCTCGCGATCCCAATTTAAATATGGCACCTAAATTGTTCTTGCCGCCTTCTGTCAGCAATCCATAAAAATTGCCGTCCTTACCCAAAATTATTCCGGCATTAGCAGACTGCCCGGTTATTGCAGGGTTAAAAAAATAGATGGGCTTCACACTTTTACCGTCCAGAGTAATAGAAAAAATCATTCCTCTGTCATGGGCGCCACCACCAGATGCTACTCCATACAGCTTGTCATCTGCCCCTTTGGTCAATGGCGAATAAAGATAAGCGCCCCCGGACGATACAAATGAATGTAAATGGGTATAAGAAGCAGGCTCTTTCGTGATGGAATAAACCGAGCCCCAACCGCCACCATATAACGTGGTTCCATAAAAGTGGCCGTTCTTTCCTTCGATTAATCCTGACGACGGTAACCACCCTGCATTAAATTGATGCAGGATCGCAAAAGCACCATCGGATTTCAGAGTAAACACAGAACCCAGGTTACTACCCCAACCACGTGCCGTTCCATACAAATGACCATCACTTGCCTGAATGATTCCGTTAATTTCATATGCCTGGGCAACGGTAAATGCGTGAAGTGTTTTCAAACTACCGCCCAAAGGAATAGAAAAAATTGTCCCCCGGCCGTACGCTCCTCCGAAGCTCGTTGTGCCGTATAAGGTTTTGCCGCCGCTTCCCTGGATCAGACTGGTCGGGTTACTCCCATCACCAGCACCATTGAACGTGTGGACAATCGACACAACACCCTTCGGTGTCATTTGGAAGATGGATCCATTCTGCTTAGCCCCGTAGCCCTGTTCTATTACGCCATAAAAGTTACCGTCATCAGCCTCAATTAATCCACCAATGTCCATGGACGTTCCATCTGAATCACCGAAGTCAAACAAGTTTTCTATTGCACCTTGTGGTGTCATTCTGAATATCGTCCCCCGCTGTTTTTTCCCCTGCTTTACCACCCCGTAAAAATTACCATCACGCGCCTGAATGAATTTATTAAAAGGCTTCGTTCCATAAGGCATAGCGCCATTTGCACCATTAAAATCGACAAGCATTGTCAACACCGGAGCGCCGCAAACAACGTCGACCGTCGTGTCTCTCACAGGTGAACCAGCTTCATTCGTTATCCGGCAACTTTGTAAAAATGGAGACGAGCTCACCGTCATTGCATAACGGCCGCCATGCGCTACTTTGGTCGTAAATGAAAATTTCCCATTCGCAGAAAGAGGAGGCAGTTCTTCACCATTATTTTTTACTTTAATGCTCTTACCTGAATCTAACCCGATCAGATTGACAGAAATGGTGTAACTCAGATCAGAACAAGTAACTGCAATATCACGGACATCCTTAGCGATATTCTTTCCAGATCCTTTATCAACAGAACATGTCTGGCCAACAGGTTGTTCACCTGCGCCTTTACCAACAGTCACTTCATAGCTACCGTTGTATGCCACTTTAGTAAAGTTGAATTGGCCTTTGGCAGTGTCATCAATGACCAGCCGGTCGCCATGGTTATAGAGCACCAGCGAATTACCAGGCTTTAGTCCGGTCACTGTTCCGCCAACACTGTATGTAATTGTTGAACACGTAACCGTGACGTCAGCGACATCACCATTTACATTACCCGTCCCTTTGCTCACGTTACACGTATGATCATCCGGTTTTGCGGCAACGATAACAGCGTAACTATTGCTGTGAGCAACCAAAAATTCAAACGGGATATCGCGACCATTGGCGTGGAGCTCTAATTCATCTCCATTGTTATGCAGGGTAATTTTGCCTGTCGTCAATCCAGTTATTGTGCCGCTAACGGTGTGCATCTTTACTGAACATTCCACAGTGATATTCGTAATATCGCCGGTCACATTCTTACCGTTTCCATTAACTACTTTACATAGTTGACCGGCAGGCTGATCAGCAAGGGTGACCTCATAATCACTGTTATAAGACAGGTGTCTTAGGAAGGAAAATGGCCCGTTGGTACTAATTTTCCAGTCGACGCCATCAGTGAATTTATTAAATAAGGTGACTTGATTACCAGGCTTCAACCCGATTACGTTGCCGCCAATGGTGTACCTATTTGTTGAACATTCCACGATGATATTGGTGGTATCCGCGTTGACCTTTTCACCCGTACCAAGTTTTACCCTACATAGTTGCCCGGCAGGTTGCGTGGTAACGGCGACCTGGTAACTGCTGCCATGCACCACCGGCGTGTGGAAGGTGAATTTTTGGTTAGCTTTGATAGTGAGCGAGCCATTGTCGATGTCGCCGTTGTTAGCCAGCGTGACCTGTTCGCCCGGTTTCAACCCGGTCACAGAGCCTCCGATGGTATATGTCAGTGCTGAACAGGCCACGATGATATTCGTAATATTCTGGTCAACAAGCTGTCCATCACCATTATTGACGGTACATGTTTGCCCGACAGGTTAAAAGGTAAATGGTTTGTTAGCATCGATGTTGAGCGCGCTGCCATCATTATTGGCCAGCGTGACTTTCTGTCCGGGATCCAACCCGGTCACAGTGCCGCCAACGGTGTAGGTTTTATCTGAACTTGAACAAACTACGGAGATTGCCGGAATAGCTGCAACGGCGATACCAGATCCATTTTTGACCGTGCACAACACGTCAGCAGGTTGTGCTATTACAGTAACGGCATAGTTATGCCTGTATGAAACTGGCTTACTAAAATTGTGCGCACCGTCAGCGGCAATAACCAGATCATCACCGCCATTGTTTTGCAATACCAAGCCCTGCTTCGTCAATCCGTTCACCTGGACGCTTAACGGAAATGCCTGTGGCTTTTGATTTAATTCTTCCTTATGGTCGCCGCCTCTGCTTCCGCCGCCACACGCTGCTAAGGTCGCCAGACATCCCGCGAATACCAACTGTTTAAAAAATTTGTTCACACCCTGTCGACTCAATTTTTTCATCACTTTTTCTCATCACTTTTTCTCATCAAAAATAGAGACTCATCAACGCTGTGTCTAAACAGCATTGACATCAAATAAAAAAGAGTCAAAGTCAGGTTTAATAGTTCTGAAAAAAATTAATCCAAAATTCACCTCAGGGCGACAGGATAAAGGAACTGAATGAATTTACTATTCGGGGTTCTACGTATGTAGTTTCACCAGAAAATTTTTAGGGCGGGAGATTGATGAAATGACAGGGATTAAAACAAGTTCATTAATATCAGCTCAAGCTCCATTTAAGGGTAGCTATTACGGCGTAACTTGTATGGGCTGCAAAAAATTCCTCTAGTTTTTATTTTTACGGCGGCACTTTACCTCAGCATGATGAACAAGAAGGTGCTCAATATTGTCCTAAGAGTTAAGCCCCAGGCTGGGACGTAATCCCAGCCTGTGATTATAGAAAAGGCGCGCGACAGGTACGATGATTTTACTGTTGTCTGCTCTTTGTATTTTGTCCTCTGAACACTACTCCACAACACGGATTTGCACCGATTGCGTAGGACAAATCCGCAGGCCGGTCTACTTGCCATAAAGCGAAATCGGCCTGTTTGCCAACAGCTAACGAACCAATCTGATCTGATAATCCCAACGCCTTTGCCGCATTCCGCGTTACCCCTTGCAAGGCTTCTAACGGCGTCATTCTGAACAAGGTACACGCCATATTCATGACTAATAACAGCGACGTCATGGGTGATGTGCCGGGATTGCAATCAGTGGCGATGGCAATGGGAACTTTTGCTGCGCGTAACGCAGCTATCGGCGGCAATTTGGTTTCGCGTAAAAAATAAAATGCACCAGGTAATAAGACGGCCACTGTTCCAGATGCGGCCATTGCGGAGACACCCGTATCGGATAAGTATTCCAGATGATCCGCGGACAAACCCTGGTAACGCGCAGTCAATGCAGCGCCACCCTGATCAGATAATTGTTCCGCATGCAGTTTAACTGGCAAGCCATGTTTTTTTGCTGCCTGAAAAACGCGTTCTGTTTGCACCGCATTGAATCCAATTCGTTCACAAAACGCATCGACAGCATCGACCAGACCTTCCGCCACTAATGCCGGCAACATCTGTTCACAGACCAATTTAATATAGGTGTCATATCGTCCGGCATATTCTGGCGGAACTGCATGCGCGCCTAAAAATGTGGTGCAAATTCGCACCGGACATTGCTCGCCAAGTTGCCGCGCCACGCGCAAGATTTTTGCCTCGGTGGCTAAATTCAAACCGTAGCCGGATTTACATTCCATCGTCGTCACGCCTTCTTGCAACAAATACTTCACACGCGCCATGCTCTGCTCTAATAATTCAGACTCACTTGCGTCACGTGTCGCCATTACCGTAGCAATAATTCCACCACCATTTTTGGCAATTTCTTCGTACGACACACCGTTTAAACGATCTTCAAATTCATCGCTGCGATTCCCGGCATACACAATGTGACTATGACAATCAATTAATCCGGGCGTCAACCACGCGCCATTGCCATCAATAATCTGCGTTGCACGGTAATTTTCCGGCAAGTCCGATTGCTTGCCTAGCCACGCAATCACGCCATCTTTAACAGCGATTGCGCCGTCAACACATTCGCCATAACTTTTATCGTCAGGCATTGTCGCCAGATGAACGTTAAGCCAAAGATTATCCCACTGCGGGGTTTGCATTGTTGTTGACATAAGTAATCTCTATTCAATTGAATTTGCACACACTTTATCGGGAACCAACAGCGGCGAACATGGATGCATGTTTAATATGCTCACTTTTTCAGGTTGGGTTACTTCTCTCTAATCTAATTTCGACTAATTGAGCATCAAAAATAAGGCTTAGGAAGTAAGGCTTAAATAACTTCCCTGACAAATTCTGACGTAAAAACGTTGAGGCAATACAGACTTTTTATACCAGCTCAAAATGCCGCAGGGGATTGATAACATTGTGTTATCAATCCCCCTCGTGAAGCACACTCAGCCATCAGATCAGGCAACATTATCCATGACCATTAGCTCTATTCCTATTTCATATGGAAGAAATTGTGTTCGATTATGTGCTGCATTTAAGAACTCTAGTGTAGATCTGCCGAATATTGATTTTGCCCGGAAAGCAGACCGTCCGTGGAAAATGTCTCAGATTCATCAGCATCAGTATCCAGATTAAATCCACTAGATAAAGTATCCCGTGAATTATGAGATTTTTCCTGATTGCAGCAATAACAAGCATAACTAATGAATAACATACCGCCACCTATTCCCGAAGCTACTAATATCCCGATCCAAGGGATAGAACCCATCCCCATCTGCTCTCTGGTGCAATTTAGAATATCGTTTTCGCACGCTATTTTTTCTAGCGGGGAGGAAATAGTACCAAGCAAAAAAGCCTCCAAACTTATTGTGACTGGATTAAGAAAAAATTTTCCCAAACAACCAGACGGTGACGGTTCTCCCCTTTTCTGCTCAACATCTTCTGACGGATTTTTGCATAATCTCAAACAATTCAAACGACTCATTAATGTATCCATTGGGTATTCCTTAATAAAAAAATAAAATTGATGTAATAAACCGTTGATTTACTTTTTAACTTCCCTCATAAATCACAAATCTCCATCTTATGGCTCTACTCTCTTTCACGCCAAGACAGGCACTCTATTAGTTTTAATCACATATAACCATTACTGTAAACCCTGACAGCAAACCAGGTTCAGCATGGTTGAAGCAATAGAAAAATCTGAGTTCGTACCATATGCGATGAAAATTTATTAATCCATCAGGCTAAATACAAACCAGTAAATATCTCCTGGCAATTCGCACTTAATATGCCGCTGATCACCATTTGTTTTGCGGCTTCAATATCCGGGGCAAATAAACGATCCTGGCTGTAGAAAGGCACTTGCTTACGCAAGCGTTGATGTACTTCGGTCAGTTTGGATGAGGTTACCAATGGCGCATGAAAATCAATTCCTTGCGCAGCGGCGAGTAATTCAATTCCAATAATCACCGCTGTGTTTTGCGCCATTTCATTTAAGCGACGTGCCGCAAATGTCGCCATGCTGACGTGATCTTCCTGGTTCGCTGAAGTGGGCAAACTATCAACGGAAGCGGGATGTGCTATGGATTTGTTTTCCGAAGCTAAAGACGCCGCCGTCACATGCGCGATCATAAAACCGGAATTCAAACCGCTGGATGAAACCAGAAACGGTGGCAAACCTGAATTGGATGCGTCAATTAATAATGCAATGCGGCGTTCAGAAATGGAACCAATTTCGGCAATCGCCAAGGCTAATGTATCGGCTGCAAATGCGACTGGTTCGGCATGAAAATTACCACCAGAAATTACTTCTTCGGTATCAACAAACACCAACGGATTATCCGTTACCGCATTCGCTTCAGTTAACAAAGTACGCGCCGCATTCTTTATTAAATCTAAACACGCACCCATGACCTGTGGTTGGCAACGCAAACAGTACGGATCTTGCACGCGTTCGTCACCCACTAAATGCGATTGCCGGATTGCGCTACCCGCCAATAATGCACGGTACAGTTTTGCCGAGGCAATCTGACCTGGTTGTCCGCGCACCGCGTGAATCCGTGCATCAAATGGCGCATCACTGCCTTTTGCTGCATCCACTGACATTGCGCCGGTAATGGTGGCAGCTTCTGATAATCGCTCCGCCATAAATAATCCGTGCAAGGCTAATGCGGTGGAAACTTGCGTGCCGTTGATTAACGCCAAACCTTCTTTGGCTGCCAACACGACTGGTGTAATTCCTGCTTGCTGCAACGCTTGTTTAGCCGTCGTGATTTCACCGGCCACACGCACGTTTCCTTCACTGAGCAAGGCCAATGTCATGTGCGCCAATGGTGATAAATCACCGGAAGCACCGACGGAACCTTTCACCGGAATGCATGGCGAAATGCCGGCATTAAACAGCGCGATCATGGCATCAATAACGGAGCGACGGATCCCAGAATAACCGCGCGATAAGCTGCCGATTTTCATCAACAAAATTAAGCGCACGACGTTATCTTCAATCAATTCACCCGTTCCAACGGAATGCGACAAAATTAAATTGCGCTGCAATAGTTCCAGCTGATCATCAGGTATCCGTGTTTTAGCCAACTTGCCAAATCCGGTATTGATTCCGTAGGCTGCATCGCCACGCGCAACAATGTTGGCAACGGCGGCGGCCGAAGCATCAATTCCCGCAGCTGCTTCTGGCGCGAGCATTAATTTGGTACGTGATTGCCACACCTGACGTAAATCAGATAACGTGAATTGGCCAGGCTGAATGGTGAAGGTTGTTTGCATGTTTAATTTTAAAAAATTCCGTAACGGGTTTTGTCCTCTACCCATGAACGTCAATATCGGCAGGAGTTGCGAAGGTATTATTTAGCCGCAGCTCGGCTCATAGAAACAATTTGGTCAGACGAAATGCGTTGGGTTCTCTCTCACAAGCGGGCGCGGGCTGAATACGGCAGATTCATAGGCCGGAATAGAGATTAAAAATTCAACGCACGTTTATCCACCGCTAACGCCGCTTCTTTCGTTGCCTCAGAAAGCGATGGATGCGCGTGGCAGATCCGGGCGATGTCTTCCGCAGACGCTTTAAATTCCATCGCAACGACGGCTTCCGAAATTAATTCAGACGCCATCGGTCCGATAATATGGACGCCCAAAATTTCATCCGTTGTGGCGTCAGCTAAAAATTTCACCATACCGGAAGTGTCACCCAAAGCGCGCGCGCGGCCGTTAGCCATGAAGGGGAAAGTACCTGCTTTGTATGCCACGCCGTCGGCTTTTAATTGCTGTTCAGTGCGACCAACCCAGGCGATTTCTGGCGAAGTATAAATTACCCAGGGAACCGTATTGAAATTGACATGGCCGTGTTGACCAGCGATGCGTTCAGCGACGGCTACACCTTCTTCTTCCGCTTTGTGCGCCAACATCGGGCCGCGCACCACGTCACCAACTGCCCACACATAGGATAAATTCGTTTTGCAGTCTTCATCTACTGCTATAAATCCACGTTCGTCTGTCTGCAATCCAACCGCTTCAGCATTCAGACCGATGGTGTTTGGAATGCGTCCAATGGAAACAATTAACTGATCAAATTCCGCTTTCTTTTCTGCACCCGCGGCATCGGTGTAATTGACTGCCACGCTATTTTTTCCTACTGCAACCTTGCTGATTTTCACACCCAGACTAATTGCCAAACCTTGTTTAGACATCAGCTTGTGTGCTTCTTTGGCGATTTGATTATCCACCGCACCTAAGAATTCAGGTAAGGCTTCCAGTACAGTGACTTCCGAACCAAGACGACGCCACACGCTGCCCATTTCCAAGCCAATCACGCCAGCGCCGATGACACCTAATTTTTTTGGTACGGCCTTCAACTCCAATGCACCTGTGTTCGATAAAATAAATTTTTCATCAAATGGTGTTCCTGGCAAAGCGCGTGCGTTTGATCCGGTGGCAACGATAATATGTTTACCGATGAGAATTTCGTCAGCACCACTTCCGGTAACGCTGATGTGATAACCGCCGTTGACGTCGGCCGCAAAGGCGCCACGACCATGAAAAAAGGTGACTTTATTTTTTTTGAACAAATACAAAATACCGTCATTATTTTGTTTCACGATGCCGTCTTTACGCTTTAACATTTGCGCCAGATTGAGTTTTAAACCGTGCACGTCTATGCCATGTTCCGCAAAAGAATGTCCTGCATGTTCGTAATTTTCTGATGACTGTAATAACGCTTTGGATGGAATACAACCAACATTGGTGCACGTACCACCTGGTGCTGCTCCGCCTTTTTCATTTTTCCATTCGTCGATGCAGGCGACAGAAAATCCAAGTTGCGCTGCGCGGATGGCGGCGATATAACCACCTGGACCGGCACCGATGACGATCACGTCAAATTGTTTGCTCATATTGAATCTTTCTTTTTAACTTTTATAAATTTTTTGATTAGTTTCTAACCGTGAACTTGCCAGATTTAGCTCCCTCTCTCGTTCCGCGGGGTGTAGCAGGGGTTTCGTAGTGCATGCACTACGCCTGCGGAACGAGCTGCCCTTGCAAGGCAGCTTCCTGAGCCCAAAATGTTTTATGGCGGGGTTGGAGAGAGAGTAGTTGCAATGTTGCAGACGTGTGTAAATTCCATTTTTTACTAGAAGCTGAATACTTATCAACGATTATCCAACTTTCACGGGCCCTCTCCCCAACCCTCTCCCGCGGAACGGGAGAGGGAGCCAGAACGGTGGTTGCGCAAACGCCTGGCTAACTTTACAAATCCAACAGCAAACGCGCCGGATCTTCCAGAGCTTCTTTCATCGCAACCAAACCCAACACCGCTTCACGACCATCAATAATGCGATGGTCGTACGACATCGCCAGATAATTCATCGGACGAATCACGATCTGACCGTTTTCAACTACCGCACGATCTTTTGTCGCATGCACGCCTAAAATTGCCGATTGTGGTGGATTAATAATCGGAGTGGACAACATAGAACCAAACGTACCGCCGTTTGAAATAGAGAAAGTACCGCCCGTTAAATCATCCAACGTTAATTTACCTTCTTTAGCTTTGTTACCGAATTCGCCAATCTTCTTTTCAATCTCTGCAATCGACATCTGATCTACATCGCGCAAAATAGGCACGACTAATCCGCGTGGTGAACCAACGGCGATACCAATATCAAAGTAACCGTGATAAACAACATCGTTGCCATCGACTGAGGAATTAATGATCGGATATTTCTTCAACGCGGCAACAGCAGCTTTCACAAAGAACGACATAAATCCCAGTTTTACGCCATGTGCTTTTTCAAATTTTTCTTTGTATTTATTACGCAGATCAATCACGGGCTGCATATTGACTTCGTTAAATGTCGTCAAAATGGCATTGGTGGATTGAGATTGAATGAGACGCTCTGCAATACGCGCACGCAAACGGCTCATCGGTACGCGCTCTTCGGGACGGTCTCCTAAATTGGGTGCCGGTACCGCAACCTGGGCTAATGCCGGTGATGTTGATTTAGCAGAAGAAGTCGCTAAAGGAACAACAACGGGCGTTTTGGAATTAGATGAAGCAGCCAGCGCATCACCTTTTGTCACTCGCCCATCTTTACCGCTGCCAGCGACTTGCGTCGCAGTTAAATTATTTTCCGCCAAAATTTTTGCGGCGGCTGGCATGGCGACATTGGCTTTCGATGCGGCTGCGCCTGAGCCGGCCGCTGATGCAACAGCCGGTTGTGATGCAGATGCGGGCGCAGCTGCGTCTGCTGACGCTTTAGCTTCCGTGTCAATAAGTCCGATAACTTCACCGGCAACAACTGTGCTGCCACTTGGTTTCACAATTTGAGTAATCACGCCCGCTTGTGGCGCAGGTAATTCCAACACCACTTTATCGGTTTCGATATCAATCAAATTCTCATCCCGGGCCACTGAGCTACCCACTTCTTTATGCCACTGTAAAAGGGTTGCTTCGGCAACTGATTCGGACAGTTGTGGAACTTTTACTTCAACGATTGCCATGTGATTCTCCGTAATTTGGTAATTTAATTAAGACAGTGAACTGTAGGGTGGGCACGCTTTTATGCCCACCCTACAAATTATTTTTATTTGGTTAAAACAAAACCTTTGAGTTTAGAAAAAGCGGTATCCAGTAACGACTTCAACTGCGCGTAATGTTTATCGTAATAACCTACGGCAGGTGAAGCGCTGGCTGGCCGGCCGGCATAAGCTAATTTCTGACCGTCGTCTAAAGACTCAAAAATATTATGCTGAATCTGAAACCACGCGCCCTGATTTTGCGGCTCATCCTGCGCCCACACTAATTCATGAAAGTTGGGGAATTTTTTAAGTTCAGCCGCAAAACTTTTGTGTGGAAACGGATATAACTGCTCGACACGAATAATGGCCACATCTGTCTGAGTCCGTTCTTTGCGGGCAATGACCAGATCGTAATAAATTTTCCCGGAGCAAGCGACGACGCGCTTCACTTTTTTAGGATCAATTTTTTCATCCATTTCACCAATCACGGTATGAAAACTACCCTTCGCTAATTCGGTCAACGGAGAACCCGCTTCCTTATTTCGTAACAAGGATTTTGGCGTCATAATCACCAACGGTTTTCTGAAAGGCCGGATCATTTGACGACGCAATAAATGGAAAATTTGTGCCGCTGTAGTTGGTTGAACCACTTGCATATTGTGATCAGCGCACAATTGCAAAAAGCGTTCCAGACGTGCTGAAGAATGTTCTGGCCCCTGACCTTCGTAACCGTGTGGCAGCATCATCGTTAAACCGGATGCACGTCCCCATTTGACTTCGCCTGAACTGATAAATTGGTCAATCACAACTTGTGCGCCATTAGCGAAATCGCCAAATTGTGCTTCCCAAATGGTGAGCGCATTTGGCTCAGCAGCAGAATAGCCGTATTCAAATGCCAGCACCGCTTCTTCAGATAAAACGGAATCAATCACTCTGAACGGAGCCTGATTTTCGGCAACATTTTGCAGTGGAATATAAGTGCCGGAATCCCAACGCTCACGTTTTTGATCGTGTAAAACCGCATGGCGATGAACGAATGTGCCTCGTCCCACGTCTTGTCCTGTCAGGCGCACTGCGTATCCGGAAGAGACCAGCGAAGCGTAAGCTAAATGTTCGCCCATGCCCCAATCCAGATTTATCTCGCCGCGTCCCATTGCAGCGCGATCTGCCAATACTTTTTCAACCAGACTGTGGAGCTGGAAATCGGCAGGAACCGTGGTAATCCGCGCTGATAAACGTTTTAACTCCGTCATCGGTACCGCAGTATCAGCGGCATCTGTCCATTTGCGATTTAAAAATGGAATCCAGTCAACGGCAAACTTATTTTTAAAATTCGTAATCACCGGATCAATCGTATGTTTTCCGGCGTCCATCGCAGCGCGAAATGCCGCCACCATGTCATCGCCTTTTGTGTCGTCAATCACCCCTTGCGCAACTAATTTATCGGCATACAACTTGCGCGTACCTGGATGTTGCGCAATTTTTTTGTACATTAAAGGCTGTGTCAGCGCCGGTGTATCTTGCTCGTTATGACCCAGTTTGCGGTAACAGATGATGTCCAGCACGATGTCTTTTTTAAACTCCTGACGATAATCAAGCGCAATTTGTGTGGCCAATACCACCGCTTCAGGGTCATCTCCGTTGACGTGCAACACGGGAGCTTCAATCATTTTAACTACGTCCGAGCAATACAAAGTTGAACGTGAGTCACGCGGGTCTGATGTGGTAAATCCAATTTGATTATTAATCACAATATGAACCGTTCCGCCCGTACCGTAACCGCGCGTTTGCGCCAGATTGAGGGTTTCCATGACTACGCCCTGCCCTGCAAATGCGGCATCACCATGAACAATAATCGGTAACACTTGCGCGCTGCCGCCTTCACCACGACGTTCTATACGCGCACGCACTGAACCTTCGACGACAGGATTAACGATTTCAAGATGGGAAGGATTAAATGCCAGAGATAAATGAACCGGACCGCCTGCTGTGGAAATATCGGAAGAGAATCCTTGATGGTATTTAACGTCGCCAGAGGGCAATTCGTCACCATGTTTACCCTCAAACTCAGCAAACAATTCTTGCGGCATTTTGCCCAGCGTATTGACCAACACATTCAGACGACCACGATGCGCCATGCCAATCACAATTTCCTGTACGCCAAATATGCCGGCACGCTGAATGGTTTCGTCCATGGCCGCAATAAAACTTTCCCCACCTTCAAGCGAAAAACGCTTTTGACCAACATAACGTGTATGCAGATAGCGCTCTAAACCTTCTGCTGCGGTTAAACGATCCAGAATATGTTTCTTCTTTTCAGGGGAAAAATCCGGTGTGGAGCGAATTGATTCAAGTTTTTCCTGTAGCCAGCGCTTTTCGATCGGGTTGCTGATATACATAAATTCAGCACCGATGGAACGACAGTAGGTATCACGCAATGCATTCATCAAATCGCGTAATGAAGATGTTTCCGAACCGAAATACGTGTTGCTGATATTAAATTTCACTTCCATATCCGCGTCGGTCAGTCCGTAAAACGCCGGATCTAACTCGGGAATAGCTGGACGCTCCTGGCGTTGCAGCGGATCTAAATTAGCCCATTGACTGCCCAGAAAACGATAAGCAGCAATAATTTGCTGAACAGCGGTGCGTTTGCGTCCCATCTCCGCTTCGTTAGACGCGCTCATGAGTCGGATTGGTCCACTTTTTGCACGTTCAGCAAAAGCGGCGATGACCGGAGCGTGAGCCACATCCGGTTTGGCAGAGCCATCAACAGCCGGCACGTTCTGCATCGCGTCGAAATACGCGCGCCAGTTGTCTGGCACTGATCCGGGATTAAGTAAGTAGGATTCGTAGAGATCTTCTACATAAGGCGCATTTCCGCCAAATAAATAGGAATTGGCGCTTATTTGCTGCATAGACTGCGGCATCGATTCTTGCGTCATCTTGCTCACCTTTCTTCGCGTTTCGCGGGATTAGCGGGTTAAAAACCTTCCGCGACACGGCCTGACCGGTTAGCGGATTGCACATCAAGTTGTGGGGAAGGACGGGAGGATCTCGCCTGGGTTCAGTACATCGCCTGCCAGGCAATTTCATTTCTTTCGAAGGCGCAGCATAGCATAGTATTTTTTGAAAAATACGAACAGAAATTGTTATGTAGGGTGGATCAGGCGAAGCCGTAATCCACCGTCTCTTTAGCGGGCTTTGGTTTCTGTGCCTGGCCGGCTCCCCCCCTAATCCTCAGCTTCCTTTTTACTATCAACGCACCGAACTGCCGTTTTATGACATCAATCTTTACAGGCTCTCTAATAAGATCACTACAAGTTGTGTTCTGGCAATGAAGCATCGCCAGTTAATCTCTTTATCACCAATGGGAAATATATTATTGTCACCCGCTTTGTTTTTGATTTTGGCTGCCACGTGAGCGCCGTAGAAGGTGCGCACATTGCGTATCAAAGTTTATGGGCAACCTTTGGCGAAAGTTATGAAGCTGTTGATGACACCTATAAAATGCGTGCGGGTAATAAACGGAAAAATATTTTATTTGCCTCCGAACCGCTAACAAAAGATCGTACAACGTGGATTGAATTACCAGAATATTCTGTGACAAAGGCATGGATTGAAAATGAGGAAGTAGTATTTCGAACTCATGATTTGGTTTTGTGATGATTACTCCGGCAAGCTTGAAACGAAGTATGTTTTAATCCCCTTGTATGCTTCTTTTAAAGGGTTGGGTTCGGGTGTTATTTTGGTGGTTATTCAATTTTTATTTAAAATTAGTAGTGCCGCCCTGTGGAGCTTGTGGGCAACCACCGACCTGTGGGCGGGCGGTG
>Ga0209512_1001018_pt1 | contig 37971 bp, 39 predicted proteins | sample frozenSSSSmetaG_FD_184142 | JGI IMG/M metagenome (GOLD analysis project Ga0209512, IMG submission 184142) | Glacier valley bacterial and archeal communities from Borup Fiord, Nunavut, Canada, to study Microbial Dark Matter (Phase II) -... | ecosystem: Environmental > Aquatic > Freshwater > Ice >...
CACTCCTATTCCTAGATTTCCATTAGCTGTCATGATCATTTTTTGATCTTCATATGAATACCATGAAAATAAGGGTCGATTTCTGATGCAACTATCTGTATACCTTGCATCAAATATAACTACCGGAGAGGTCCCATTATCCATAAAGGAGGGAATCGTACCTGAAATCATCATTGCCACTCTATTGTCTGACCCATGATATCCATTTATGTATGGTATAAATTGATTACTTGCACCGGTAGCATTCGTAATTTGAAAATAATCACCTAATGCATAATTTGTTCTCAAACGTAAAATGTTTCCATTATCATTTAAAATATCTAATTTAAATAATGGAATAATCCCAATTCCTACATTATTATTGCCAGTTGTACCTTGAATAATTCCATTTGGCGTATAAATCTGTGCATTTAGCTGAAGAACTGAACATAGCAAAATGAAACATAATAATTGGGTCTCCATGTAAAGTAACCTACTAAAGATGAGTTTATTTTTCATTTTTTCATTTCGATTTGTGATTTATCAATCATGGCTATTTCATATGATAATAATTAGATTTTTAAACATTATTGAGGATTGGCACTCTGAGAAATATTAATTCGAATACTTACAGTACCGTCAGAGGTTGTCAATGTAATATAACCTGTTCTGGTTCCAGATGTTAGTTTGGTCACTTTAATACCGACTGTACCGTTGCCTGATCCACTGGTTTCAATAACTCCGATCCATGATTGTGATTTGGTGACATTCCATGATGTATTTGAAGAAACATTTATATCTGCAATATCTGCAGGCATACCAAATTCCAGATAACTTTGGTCGGCACTCAAGGTACTTGTTTGATTACCGGCTGACTGCGAAATACTAACTGTTTGGCTTAGTCCGTTTCCGTAGGTTACTGTAACAGTTGCCGAACGAACAGCACCACTATTTGCAGTTGCATTGACTGTAATACTACCATTACCATTCCCAGAGGAAGAGTTAACAGTTAACCAAGCAGCGCTACTTACAAGAGTCCAGACACAATTGGCTGTAATGGAAAATGATGAGGAAGAAACTGTTGCAGCAAGGCTGAACGAGTTTGTACTGACATTCAGTGAGGGTGCTTCGGATGGAGTATCAGAATAATGATAACCGTAAGATTTCAGGATTTCCCCATCCTTGTCCTTTACCAGCTTTAACCTTCCGAATTCATCATAATCATAGGAGGTAATCAGACCGTTAGGGTCGATTTGGGAGCTCATACCGATCAGTGGAGAGTAGGTGTTAGTGGTCACAAGTGCATTAGGTAAACCATAACGAAGGTCAGTGTTTTGGTAAACACTTAATCCACTAGCCCCAAGATCAGGAATTGTTCCTCCCAAGGCTGTTTGAACTTCAGTAAAGGTTGCGTTTTCTATTTTTGCGACTGGGTATGATTTGTTGTAACCCCATATATATGAGATGTATAAATTATTGGAGGTATGGCTTTGAAGTAAGTTGCCTTTAATATCATATAAGTCGTAAAAGACTTTTGGGATATATAAACTTGACTTGCTAAAGTTAACAGTTCCGTACGGGCTGAGACCTCCCGGACTAAAAGTTGTATATGACAAACCGAATAAAGGCACAGCTATTGGATTAACCAGATCCAGATTGTAGGTAACATCTGGAACTATAATATTATCAGATGTTACCTTAAATAAGTTTAACATTGAGCTAATAACTTGATCATTTTTCAACTGAGTTTTTTCAATTGGTATATTTATCATATTCCTGGCATTCATGATATATAGAATACCAGATTGAGTATCTACTGAAGGATAGGTACCCCATAAGTAATTACGGACATATTTGTAGGTTGTTTTTAAACTTGTACCATTGCTTTGAGTTTGTGAAACTGACGAGACTTGACCAATTAAGTTGTAATTATAAGCTGTTAAATTGGTTATCGGATTACCTGTACTATTGTAGATAGTTTCAATAGTGGAACTTAGTTTTGTGTTTACGCCGGTTAAAACGTGGTAGGTACTATTTAATGTTTCCAAATCCTCATAATACTTAATATACGGGTAAACTCCTGCAAAAGCACAATTAGTATTAAAAAAACATGTAATACACTCGGAATAGTCATACAAATAACTTGTTTTTGATTTAAAACTTACATTTAAATCTTTGGCTGAATTTCCATTTGCATAAAATGCATTGTATATATTCGTTACTTGTCGTACGATATTTCCTGCATTGTCAAAGTCTTTTGCATTTAACAATTGTCCATAATCCCATTCGTAATTTGTTTTTGGTGCAAATGGGTAAATATTATAATTATTTATAATAGGACCTACTCGCTTAAACCACGCATTTCTTGTGACATGGGAATGAGAAAAAGCATCCTGGCAATCAACGTTATTATCTGCTAATTTTAGCGGATCAGTTGATTCTGTAACCAGGCTTGAATGAGCCTCATTATTTTCATTAAATGTAAAAGGAACATTATATGAAAAACGAGATTTACCATTAGCGTTTTTGGTTACTTCGACTGTACTATAAACAATACCCACTTCCCCAAAATTAACGTAGTTTTTTTCCGAGACATCTGTTGTATAATCATATTTTTTTGATTCGTCCAAAGTAGATGGATTAACCCCTTTTGGATAATTTCCTAAACCTTTTTTGGCATATATTGGTATACCTAGGAGTTTTCCACTACTGATCCCTCCATTATCATAATCCAAATAATTATATATTGTACTCATAGGAGAGGTTATTCCTGATACGCTAATTTCATGTATTCGCAGCCCTCCACCTGCATATTCATTATTTTGGTAAATATATTTATGTGGCTCGTATGTATAATTATAAATTGCCCCCATTGGCGTTTTTAATGAAGTTAACATCAGAGCATTCATAAAGTCTTTCTCAGGTGTTCTGTCTGCTCCGATTTTGGTATAAAAAGTACCATTGTAGGAAGGAATTGGAAGTACCCTGTATGGATCGTTTGGTTCTCCAGGGTAAATATATATAGTTGGCTTTAAATTGGTCGCATCATCCTTGCCGTTGTAATAACCCCAAAAATCCTGGGCTTTGGATTTTATATGAGGCATTTTATTATCACTGTAATAACCAAATTTAAATGCTGGCATTTTATTATTATACTCATCATGTTCATAGAACTCATCAAGCATTAACCTTTTGTAATCAGCAGTAATACCCAATACTTCACCATTCATACTAACATCATATGAATATTTAAATTTATATCCTTTTATTATTTCATTGCCATCAGGCTTAATTCTTTTTATCAAAATATTATCAAGATATCTGGTATTAGGATCATCTTCCCTAAAACCAGTGGATGTTTCATCAACATTAAATTCAACTATTTCGTTTGCTGTTGTAATATTTTTTAACCTTTGACCTACAAGAGTACTTACAATATTATACTTAGAAAAAATTCGAATATTTTCTTCCGCATAATTGAAATATATATAGTCATTTTTATTTGTGGTTATCTTAGTCAATTGCCAGAAATAATTATTTGTAGAATTTGATTTCCAATAATCTGAAAAAGAACTACAGACATACATATTATGAATATTTGAATAATAATACCAATCACAAATATTATATTTTAAAGACATTGTGTAATATTCACTATTGAAAAATTGATAAATTGTCCCATCATCATTGTATATAATAAAACCTGAAAGTTTTTTGCCAGTTCCAACAGTCTCAAATACTGGTGTTATTCGAATATTGTTAAACGGAACCAGATCACATGTTCCATCACTATTTACCACAAACGATCCTGATTTATCCCCAAAAGAGTATTTAAAAATATCTGGCTGATTGTCATCATTAGATAAATTATCATCATAGTTCACATCATCTATTTGTCCTCTTTCTATGCGACTAATAGACCCACCAGTTTGCAGTTTCCAGCCTAGTCCCGTCCATGGGGCTCTATCTTCCACTTTTATTCCAACACTTGCATAACTTAAGCTAATAGGTAAAGCGAAATTATTTAGTGTAATAGTGGTTATGGGTATTGTTATTTGTGGTGTACCGGTAAACATATTAACATTATCGAATTGGGCAAAAACATTTGTAGTTATTAATATCCCTACAAGAAGTGTAATAAATATACTTTTTTTCATAATCTAAATATTTGCTTTTTAAATAACATATTTTTACATTCGTGTTTCTATTTGTTGTTTAATCACTATATCGTTTTCGCCTTCATCATTTGTAACTATCTGGTATCATTCTCCTATGGTTTACAATTTTTCCAAAAACACTTTTTCCATTAGATCGTGGTTGAAAAATCATATTCATATGATATAATTATTTGTATGAGTTTCAAAAATCAGTTAGTGATAAATAATAATGAGCTTTTTCTGAGCAACCATATACTTTAATCTACTCCTGTTTTCAGTTCTTTTCCAACAATATATCTTACTTGCTTGCAAGAAAAGTGAATACGATAACTTGAGTTTCAAATTCTGTGATTATAATTCATATTTTGATCGTATTAAGAGTTTAAATGTTCCTAATTTGAATAATTGAATAAGAAAGCCAATCCTAAGTATATTTTAGTTACATGATGATTTATGAAACCAATTTTGTTGGGATTTTAATATGATGTCCCTCTATCAGATTATAAAAAAAAAGTACTGGTATTGAAATTGAAAAATCAGAATGTATTTGTCTTGAACATGGCACCATTGATCAATAAATCTGATTGTTATATTTTATGAAATTTCATTTATTGCCAAATACCATCTTAAAATTTTCTGGTCTTTGGACCAGAAAATTTTTGCAGGCAGATTATTTCAGTTTTTGCATCACTAATTCTTTTAATTCTTTCATTTCCCGTTGTAATTTCCCATTTTTCTTTTCAAGTTCAATTGAATACAGTGTCAGCTCTTCTACTTTCTGCAACAGCTTTGATTGCATATCGCCAAGATTAAGGCCGTTTTGTTCTACTTCAGATGTCTTGGGAATTTCAGGAAGGCTTCCATAAGTTTTGATGTATTGCTCTACTTCGGCAAGTGGTTTGAGATTGTAATCGGGTGCAAATACAAAATCAGCCCAGCCAGTTTGGGTCACATTTATTTCTTTGGCGCCAATAATCCCGTTAACTGCCAGCTTAAAATTATTAGGGTTACTGTTTAAATCGGTCCCTATTCCAATGTTTCCATTGGTATCACTTTTTATTGCATTCGCACTATTGCTTATTTCTGCGAACTTCGTATCTGTATATAACTTGGCATCTGCTTTTGCAGCATTGGATAAGGATGTGGCAGTGCCAATAACTTCTGTTGTTGCATTGTTTGCCAAGTTTGCAGCTTCGGCAATCGCCTCTGCCTTTGAATTGGTAGCCAATTGTACTGCTTGTGTTATTGCCTCTGTCTTTGCGGAATTTGCCAGTGATGTTGCCGATGCTATGGCATCTGCTTTTGCTGTATTCACCAGTAGAGTAGCAGTTGCAATGGCATTAGTACTGGCATTGTTTGCCAATGTTGTGGCTGTATTTATTGCTTCAGTTTTAGCAACCCCGCTCAGTGTAGCGGCTTCTGCAACAGCTTCAGACTTTGCTGTTCCTGCCAATTGCGAGGCTTGAACAATGGCTTCCGCTTTGGCAGTATTAGTAAGTGTAGTTGCTGTACTGATTGCTTCATTTTTTGCATTACCTGCCAGGGATGTAGCTGTAGCGATGGCCTCTGTTTTGGCAGTATTCGTAAGAGCAGTTGCTGTACTGATGGCATCTGTTTTTGCATTGTCTGCCAATGTTGTAGCTGTAGTGATGGCTTCTGTTTTTGCAGCATTCACCAATAGTGTCGAGGAGGCAATAGCATTTGCACTTGCAGTGTTTGCCAATGTTGTTGCCGTATTTATAGCTTCTGTTTTAGCGGAGTTGCTCAGGGTAGTGGCTTCTGCAACAGCTTCAGACTTTGCTGTTCCTGCCAACTCCACGGCTTGGGAAATAGCCTCTGTTTTGGCAGTATTAGATAGTGTTGTTGCAGTACTGATAGCTTCGTTTTTTGCATTACCTGCCAAAGTTGTAGCTTCAGAGACGGCTTCAGTTTTAGCAGTGTTCACCAATTGAGTGGAGGTTGCTATAGCATCTTCCCTGGCAGTATTCGATAGCGTTGTTGCAGTACTAATAGCTTCGTTTTTTGCATTTCCTGCCAGAGTTGTAGCTGTACTGATCGCTTCTGTTTTTGCAGTATTCACAAGTTGCGTGGAAGTTGTGATTGCATCTTCCCTGGCAGTATTTGAAAGTGTTGTTGCTGTAGTAATTGCTTCGTTTTTCGCATTGCCGGCTAATGTTGTAGCAGTAACGATTGCCTCTGTTTTAGCTTTGTCAGATAGTTGGGTTGCAATTATAACTGCTTCTGATTTAGCATTATCTGTATATTTTTTTGCCTCAGTAAGTGCATTTTTTACAGATTCGTCTACATAGCCTCGAATACCATTGTTATCATTGGTTTTCTGACCCATTAAGCATATGCTCATGCTTAAAATTAAAAATAATAAAGAGAGTTTTTTCATGAGATTTTTGAGTTAATTATTTACAGTTTGGCTTATTATAGCGCAAATATTTACACTTTTTTCGAAATATTATTATGTTGTGTTAATGCGATTGATAAATTCATTTTCACATGTTAAATTTGTTTGTATTCAGTTCATCAATATGTCGGAGATAGAAATAAGCTCTTTCTAAGCGTACTTTTTTTACATTTTTCTTTTCCAGATTTATGTACAAACTCGTCTGTGCATTACTTGCATTCGAGAGATATGTTGTTAATGTCATGAGGTCAGAACAGGATTGACAGGTATTTTTTGTCATAAAATTGTAATTAGTTATTGTACTTTGATTAGGCTAAGATAATTAATTTTAGTATAAAATATTACAATGATTAATAACTTGATGAACGGAATGGTTTTCGTGATGAATGGTAAAGAAAATAGGATGATCTGTATGTTGTGAATATTTAAATCGAACCTCATTTGGAAGATTTTGAACCTAAAAGCGCCCGAAAACGGTAAAAATTCCAGTTCCAAAGAAAATAGTGATTGCTTTTGGTCTTATCCTTGATCGATTATGAAGTTTGTGTTGCATTGCATAGGCGGGACATTCTGACAGGACAAAAAAGGTGATATTGAATAAGAGCACTGTCAGATACTCAAGGGGTGTAAAAATATAATGATCATATAGTACTGCCATTATACTGACCGGAATATCAAACCTGTAACTGATCTTTACCCATATCGAATCTATGGAAGGCATATAATATTTAGTTCACGATTATATTTTGTAATTTGCTATTTCATTGAATTTCAAACAAATAATATTTTGTCGTATTTGTGCAAAAAAAAGAACAGAATTTGTTTTGTTGTTTGCTCAGTTTTTACTTCGAAGCTTTTTCTATTTTTCCAATCTTTTCTTTCAGAATTTTCATTTCTTGATTTTGCTGTTCAATCCTTTCACTTTGTTGCACATTCTTCTTATTCTGCTCAATGATGTAAAGCGTCATTTCTTCCATCTTCTGCAAGAGCTTCATTTGCAATTCTTTCATGTTAATCCCATTCTCAACCATTTCTTTTTCAGACGCGATCTCAGGTAGGTGCTGGTTGGTTTGTACAAACTGCTCTAATGTTTTTAAGTCCATTAATTTGTAGTCGCTTTTAAATACAAAATCACAACCACCCAGCAGATCAACTTTTACCTCTTTTGCCCTGATTGTTCCGCAGACATCAAGTTTGTAAGCTGGTGATACTGTACCAATGCCAATATTACCTACACCATCTATTCGCAATCTTTCTTGTCCCCAAGACCCAAATGTTAAAAACCCGCCAGCAGTTGATCCTCCTCTATTAAAACTTATATATCCATTATTTCGATCGTTGTCGAACTGTTGAGTTATCCTAAACGTTGAAACATATACTGGTTGAGTCATACCGCTACTGACTACTAATTTATTATTCTCGGAACTTGTGGCAAGTACTGCGCCATCAGTATTGGCTCCATTATCTATATGTAATTTTGCTATAGGTGAGGTTGTTCCAATCCCAACATTTCCGTTAGGTCCTATTGCTATACCATTGGTCGCTGTATTACATCCAAAATATGCATAAGAATTAAATGCATCAATAACAGCTGTTCCATTTGTAAATTGACCAATACTTGTTATACCATGCACTTCTAATTTTGATGTCGTGATTGGATTTATCGTTCCAATTCCAACATTACCATTCCTCCAAAGATTACCATTAACATCTAAGCTACCTATCCAAGTCTGCGCGTTCATTGTCAAAACCGAACTAACTAAAATCAGGCAAATTAAAATTCGTTTTTTCATTTATGATATTTTATTGGTTGTTATTTTGAAGCTGTTTCTAGTTTTTTAATCTTTTCTTTCATCTCTTTCATTTCTTGATTCTGTTGTTCAAGCTTTTTATTCTGCTCTATCACATAAAGAGTCATCTCTTCCATTTTCTGGAGAAGTTTTGAATTCAAATTACCCAAATTAGTTCCGTTTTCTTTCATTTCTTTGGCAGAAGTTACTTCGGGTAAATGTTTCTGCTCTTTTATAAATTGCTCTAATTCGTTTAAAGGCATTAATTTGTAATCCTTCTCGAAAACAATGTCTGCACCGTTAAGGCCTACCTTAATCTCTCTAGCGCGAATAGTTCCTGCGACATCGAGTTTAAATGTAGGATTGACAGTACCAATACCAACATTCCCAACAGAATTAATACGAATTGCTTCGATTAAATTTGCATCACCTGGTGCTACTCCACCTTGCGATACAGAAAAAACCAATTCCATGCCTTGTGCTAATGCGTTACTGCATTGGTTAGTGCGGAGTGCAGAAATTCTCGCACCTGTGAAGTTCGAAACTACATCCCTATAGCCTGCAAAGCGGATGTGATATCCTGGCTGACTGCTGGAACCATCCCATCCAAGCTTGTCATTGTAATTTCCAATTAGAATACCTTCATTATTGCCGCAACCTATATGTAACCGAGAAGCTGAGGTTTCCGTGCCAATTCCTATATTGCCCTGAGTTGTAATATTTCCACTAAAAATAACATTACCATTATTTAAAAACTGTGTTTTAAATTGCCATGCCCAATCGTTATTGATAAGAGGTGCCACAAACATAGTTGTTCTTCCGTCATCTGGCGTATGAAGAAGCCATGAATTCAAGCCTCCAGAAACAATGTCTTGAGCAAATGCTTGATAAGTAAGTACTAACAGAAATAGGCTGATTGATAATAATTTTTTTCTCATTTTCACGTATTTATTTCTATTTCAAAGCTGTTTCTAATTTCTCAATCTTTTCTTCAAGAACTTGAATCTTTATACTTTGTTGCTCATTCTTCTCATTCTGCTCAATGATGTAAAGCGTCATTTCTTCCATTTTCTGTAGAAGCTTTGAATTCAAATTGCCCAATTCAGTTCCGTTTTCTTTCATTTCTTTGGCAGTAGCTAAATCGGGTAAATGTTTCTGCTCTTTTATAAATTGCTCTAATTCGTTTAAAGGCATTAGTTTATAATCCTTCTCGAAAACAAAGTCTGCACCGGTTAGGTCTACCTTAATCTCTCTTGCACGAATGGTTCCTTTGACATCAAGCATAAATGAAGGCATCATAGTTCCAATTCCCACAAAACCACTCTCTCCAAGAACAACTACCCTCGGCACTAAAGTTATATTTGAAGTATTTTTACTTGCAATAATAAAACTCCCGGGATAAGCTGCAAGCGTAGGAAATACAAAAGTTGAATTATTCCATAGTGAAAATCTATCCATATAAAAGCCAACTTTTGTTCCTGCAAGTGGACCAGAAGTATCGTCATTATATAAAATAAATTTTTCGCCATTCGTTCCGTATCCAGTTCCTAAATCTAACCTGGCATTAGGACTTGCTGTCCCAATTCCTACATTATTATTTCCAGATGAACCTTGCAATGTTCCTCCCGGTGTATAAATCTGGGCATCCAACGAAAATGTGAAACAAATTAAAATCATGCTAATTATCAGTTTTTTCATATTCGCTTAATTTATTGGTTGTTTAAAATTTGGAGCATTTTTCATCATCAATAACACATAATTGTCACTGGATTGCAATTGATAATTTAGTGAATTTTTTTTTCATCCGATCTTCCAATATTTTTCCTTTATTTCTTGAAAATGGAATACTTTCACCTGTTGTCAGAATTAAATGACGATTTCTTTTATTTAGTTCTTTTATGTATTCAGAGTTGACTAAATAGGTTTTATGACATCGTAAAAAACAAAATCCAAATTCCATTTCAAAAAATTGCAATGTTTTGCACATTGTATATTGTGAAAGGTCCTTTAAAAAAATGTGGGTATAGTTACCATCTGATTTTAAATAGACTATTTCAGACAATGTCGCGAAGCGGATAATTCCATTTGTCTGAAGTTTATAACAATTATGCTGTGAGTTAGTTAATAGTTCTTGCATAGTTAAGAGGTGATTAAGTTTTAAATCATTGAGTTTCCGATTTTAAACATTGGCAAATACATGGCGATTAAAATTACAGCTACAAGGACGCCTACAACAACGATCAATATTGGTTCGAGAAGTGCGTTCATCATCGTAGTGCGATGATCTGCTTCTCCCGAATATTGTTCGTAGAGTTTCTTGAAAATAACATCGAGTTTATTGGTTTCTTCGCCCACCTTGATCAACGATACCATACGCTGATCGAAAAGTGGTTTTGATGCCATTGCTTCGTTAAGCATTTTCCCTTTATAGATTTCCTGGCTCACCTCCTTCAGTGCTCTTTCCAACGGCAGATATCCCACCATCTTACCGACCAGATCGAGCGAAACAATAAGTGGCGTCCGTGCTGTCACCATTAGTGCCATAGACTGGCAAAAACGGGCGAGATAAATCTTTTGCAATAGAATTCCAAATAATGGGATATGAATAATCCGTTCACTAACCCATATTCGAACCTCCGGAATCTTCTGAAGCGAATAAATGGCGAGACCTGTTCCTGCAAGAACAATCATGATCAGCCACCAATAATGACGGAAACCTTCGGAGAGATTCACAATAAACTGTGTCAATCCTGGCAAGTCGGAATTAAACCGTTTAAAAGCATCGGCAAACATAGGAACAATAAAATTCATCATAAATCCGACTGCAATAATGGCTGTCATCAGGATGACAGTGGGGTAGGTGAATGCACTGACCAACTGCTTTTGCTGTTTCATTTTTCGCTGGTAAAAGTCACCAAGTTCGGAGAGTACTTCGAGCAACTGACCACTCTCTTCGCCAATCTTGATGCTGTAGTATTCGTAGGCCGAAAAATCGGGGTATTGCTGAAGAGCCTCGGAGAAAGAGTTCCCTTTGACAAGTTTCTCTTCGATTCCGCTGAAAATGTTCTTTGCATTCGCGACAGTTTGCTGGTTGGTAAAAATCTCGATTGATCGCTTTAGATCGAGACCCGATTGCAGCAACAAAAACACCTCTGAATAAAACTCTTCCTTTTTAGTGTCTTTGAGTAGTCGGATACCGAATGACAGGTTTATATCAAAGGTATTTGTGCTCTTTGAGGCAGTGTCAACCGCTTTTGCAGGTCGCTTTACTCTTTCGATTCTTGACATTTCAATTCCCATACTCAACTACCTCCCATACTTTATAATCAGGATATTTCTTAAAAAAAGACATTTTGTACGATTGAACCGGATCGGAAAGATTAAAGGAGAATGCCTCGACAAGGGCTTCATTGTCATTGACTCCCGATATTTCCATCTCGCTTGCCACAAACCGGAATGTATCGGTTGCCAAGGTGGTTTCGCGCACAAGGCAGATGTTCCCGAATTCATACCGGACTTTTCCGGTTTCTTTTTCTATGTTAAGTCCTCCATCCCAGCCAATCGTTTCGGAATTCCGGAAGTCATTCTCCAGAACTGTACGAAGCAGGTAAGCACTTCTATCCTTTCCGGCATTGTCTCTTACCTTCACAATCAGTTGCTGAAAGTTCAGGACTGCTGTGAACCCGATCAGAACCAGGATCGTCGTCAGTGCAAGCACGATGATCTGTTCGAGCAGCGTAAATCCGGGAACTTTGTTTCTATAAATTTTTTGAAGCTTCATTTATCTAATATTTAACAATTTGCAACTGATCGCTTGCAATTAATAACCGGCATCCCGTTTTACTGACTTCTGCCTTCTGCCTGCTATCTTTCATTTTACAACTCTTTTAACTTGTTTTCTGATGTAAAGCTGTTTACCCGATGATTTTAAGCTGGCAGACCATGTTACGATCTGAAGACTGTCGTTTCCGGCAAAGGGAGCAGATGTATTTGTTATCAGAATATCTCCTGCATCAGTTTCTCCTGGTTTGAAGTTCATCGCTTTTGTTTGCTCAACAATCAATTCATCGACCGCATTTACAGCCTGATGCTTCACATAGAGATTTGCGTTGTCCATCGTTTTCGAAAAGACGACAATCGTAAGAGCCATCCCCAGTGAGATTAAAAACACACCAGTTACCACTTCGATAATCGTGCTTCCATACAGAGATTTTCCTTTAATTACAAGCATAGCTTTACGAGTTTTAATTTATCGGATGAACCATCGATTGCAAAAGAGCCGAACTTTGCAGGTGTGCTTTGCGAATTGATCACTGCATCGTTGAGAAAATTCTCGTAATATGCCCTCGGCGTATCGATGAAAAACTTCTTGCAATACAGGCTGCCGTCAATCTGACCTGCAAAACCAACCTCACCATTTACATACACAGTGCCTGTCAGTTTATTCCCTTCACGCATCTCCAGTCGGTTCGATCCCGAGTTATCTGCAGCCGAATCAATGATAATCCCCCCGCTAACGGTACTGTTTTTACCGACAACTATTTTTGCGGCAGTTTTTTGTGAAAGGCAAACAGCAAACGACGGATATCGCAACAGACAATTATCGCCGATTGAAATAGAACGACGAGCAAACAACTGGAAAACTCCATGCACATCATCTGCTACAATAATCGTATTCGCAAAAATGAGGATATCCTGTAAGTTGGCCGAAGCAGAAATGGTGACGGTATCACTCGCAACAACTATGATATTTCCCGAGAGGCTGATATTTTGCAAACAGACAATTTTTCCGCAATCGATGACCTTGGTATTGGAATTAAAAGAGATGGTGGAAACTGGATTCCGGGTTAAGTCGGAGATGGAGACAATACTGTCATTCGCGCAGTACGCTTTGTTCCAATACCCCGACAAGGATTTGAGGAGATCGGTTGACAATTTAGGAAGTGAGTTCTCACTCTGATAAATTTTGCCGTCGATCATTCTCTTTCCGATAAATGTGCCGCCATCCATTTCGCCGACACGGATTCCAAGCGCAGGCAATCTGCAATCACCCGTTATCACACACTTCCCGACAAGCGACAAAAACTTATTATTATCGGCCAGATATAATGCCGGTTGGTTATTGTTTAGACTTGAATAAAGTGCAGTCCGACGGATATCAAGACTTCTCCAACGGGCAGACGATTTGATCAATCTTAAGATACCCCATTGATCGGCTTCGATGGTTACCATGCTGCTATCGCCAAAGATATCCAGCGCTTTTGTTTCTCCTGTTGCAACTATGTCGGGCTGGATCTTTAGCCATTCTTCCGCCGAATCGAGATTGTCGTTGAGTTCCGTATTTTTTAAAAACAAGGCATTCTCATGAAACCACAATCGATTGAGCATAATAAACCCTGAAGAGAACAGACTAAGCAATAGTATGACAACTATTGCATAGTAGAGCGCTCCTCCGTTTAGTTTATTTTGCAAAAGATGGATCATGTATATTTAGTTTTTGAACTATTCATTGTTGTAATGTTTTTTACAAATATTATTTGTTTTGAGGTTGGAGTTTCGCTACTCCTGATTACTTTGTGGCATTCTCTTTTTTTTGATTCTTTGGAATAGATTCAACCTTCGTATTTGTACCCTTTCGTTTTATCAATCGCTGAAACAGATTTTTCTTTTTTACACTTTTATCTTTCCCCACTTGTGGTAATATTTTAGGATTCAATGATTTGGATTTTCCTATTAACTTACCTTTTCGGTATTTTTCAAGGATATCCGGTTTTCCACTTTTATAGATCACGCGTTGGCCTCCAAGCTGTCCTTTACGGTATTCAGTAGTTTCAGCAAGCATACCACCGGAGGTTAATTGTTTCCACAAACCTGTTTTTAAACCATATTTAAAATAGCCAGACTCGACGATATTATCCTTTAAATCGTACCGATGAAATGCTCCATTCAGTGGTTTCCCCTGCAATTCACCTTGTTTGCAAAACAGCCCACTCAGGTAATACCCGTAATAAAACCGATCCAATTTCGGACTGATTCTTTTGTTTTCACCAGAAACCTGAATGCTTGTAGTTCCTTCACTTGTCCGGAGGATGATCTCTTGTTTCGATTTCAAACCTGCCATTCCTGTTAATTGACAAAGTGATAGAATGAAGGCTGTTATCAGTTGTTTCGTTTTCATAATCGAGTTGTTATTACTTAATGACTGTCGGCTTCTTTTCAAATTGTAATTGCATTAAACGCTGCCAGGTTTTGCTGCTACTTTGTGCTAAGGCTACAGCTCATGTTACTGTTTCATTATGCGAAACCATCTGTTCTCGTTTTGATACTCCAAAAAGATGGAATCACGTGTGATTGTCCTGACTCTAATTGCAGAATAAACCTTTCCCAGCTTAGCAAGAAGATTAGCGTTTTGAATCTTTAACAATCCCGTACTCTCATTTTTGCTATTATTTGTCAGTAGCCCCCTAAACTCAACCAAAGGCCAACTGACAATTCTGGGAATATTCGCATTCATAACAGGAGTATCGTTTGATTGCCCGGCTCCTTTTAAAAACGGATCGGCATAGTCTAAGGAAAGTGTGAAAACAGAATCACGTTGCCCCATTTCGACGTTGACAACAGATGGCGGGAAATTCTTTTCCGTCCGTTTTTCTCCTCCAATTTTTGAATAAATTTTGTAAAAAATCAATCCCCATATCAATGCAGCAAGCACAATTAATAGATAGGTAATCTTTTTGCTTTTCAACATGATCTATGATAATAGTAGTTGTGTATTTGGGTTATCACTTTAATGTAAAGTAAAATGGAGCACTTGCCTTTCCTGCATTACCCGCCTTGTCGACAGAGCAAACAATCCAATAATAAGGAGTGTGGTTTGTAAATGTGACTTCCGCACTCTTACTGTCGGAAACCACAGATTTCACCACTTTAGTAAGGGCAGCATCCGAAAAGACCTTCAACGTATCCTGAGCTATTCCACTTGTCGGATCTGAACTTTTCCATGCGAAAGAAATTGTTGTCGTTGAAACCAGCGCGCTATCTGCCGGCAAGGTTAATTCTGGTATAGTCGGAGGAGTGGTATCAACAATCAGGGTCTTTCGAGAATAGAGCGTTTCTGATATCGAATTTTTTGCTTTTAATCCCCACACATACTTTCCATCACTGAGCTCTGTCTCAAAAAATGTGGTATCAACCTTTGTGGGTGTAATCACATAATCACCTTCCCACAGATCTTTATAGACGACAAATAAGTAGCTTTTTGCATTATTTACACGATCCCACTGATACCTGTTATTTTTTGTATTCGACAATAACCCTGGCGATAAAAGATTGACCTTCTGACGTGATAAATCGAGGTTCGAATAAATTTGAAACTGGCTTTTCATCCATTGTGTTTGCCATGCACTATTCTCTGCCCTAACCCGCCATTCATAAACAGCAGGATAAAGTGTAACTGTGAATTTGTCTGTCGAAACCAAAGTGTCGAGAATTAAGACTTCAGATAAATCGAATGAGGGCGTAACTATCTGAAGACGATAATCGCTTGCACCATCAACTTTGTCCCACCAAAACGTTTGAGATGCAATTTCTGTCGTTGTCCCGGTTGTCGGAGATAACAACTTTACAATTTGATCTGAGATATCTTCCTCAAAGAAAGTATTGCATCCCGCAATTATAACTAACGCAAAAAATAATGCAGTATTCCTAATTGTCGTTTTTTTCATAACCGGAATTATTTGAAAGTAACTTAATTGATTGTAAGAAAAGCGTGCTTTGCAGTTTTCGCTCGCCTGTAGATTGATTTATGACTGTTTGTAATCTTAAAGAACGGAGCCTTGCTTTGGCCTCTCCTTTTTCAAGTTCTGAAACAATACGGAGCTGATCACTGAAACTACCCTGAAGATTAATATCGAGTGTCTCGACGATCAAATTTTCACCGTTAAATACGTGTTTTTCTGGTATCTCCTTCAATTTCACATTGTATTGCTGGCATAGTTTATTGACTTGTTCCAAAATAAGCGTTGAAAAATCACCATCACCAGAATTTCCCAATATTTTTTCGAGTTGTACTACTTTTTGCGTTAATTCAGGAAGTTGTTCAGGAATCGCTTTAATAAGTGCTTGTTGCTGTTCCAGTCTTTTGCACTCTTTCCAAAGATCAATTGTCCTCGAAAACGAAAATTGAAAGGATACCCAGAATAATACAACAATGGCTGCTGCAATAATTGTGAATTTCTGTTTGTTAGATCGGTTATTCATCATACTCAGTAGTTGATTTGAAGTTTGAAATGCCCCGTGGCCTGGTCGTTCTCTGTCGAGAAGGAGATCAACTCCACCTTCTTTGCCCATTTTTCATGATCAATGGCTTTCACCCATTCACTTATTTCCGACATATTGCGGGCATCTCCATTTACCTCTATTTGCCTGTTTTTATAGCTGATTGCTACACCGGTTTTTTGTTTTTTTAAGAGTGGTTGTATATCCAACAGTGTCAGACGAATGCCAGAAGGAAGTGTTGAGCATAATTTGTCGGCATACCACGAATAGTGCGTTTTCGAATTTGTGCCAATATATTGTACAACAAGGTTCTCTTTTGCCTTGAATTCCTTCTTTTTTTCGGTCAGTTGCGATAAAAGCTGTTCATTGCGGGCAACCTCAAACGTTAACTCGGCATTTCTGTTGCGAAGACTATCCCATATAAAGAAATTTAGAAGCAGAAGGAGTAATATAATCGAGAGCGATCCAATAATCAGGTATTTAACCAACCTTCCATACACGAACTCTTCCCTTGGTTTCGCTATTAAATCGTTATTTTCTCTTTCACCTGAAAAGAATGCGACGATGGAGGCGTATAAGGGCAACAGTCCTGAAGTGATGTTATCCCCACCTATGCTATGTATTGATTCATTTTCAATGCTTTCTGACAATAGTGAATTGATGTTTCCATTATTCAGGGTGAGTTTCCATTTTCCTGCAATTACTTCTTTTCCATCTTCAAAAAAAGAGGAGAGGAGTGCGACATTAAACGGGCCCAGCGATAATCCTGTAATATTTAACGATGCTGAACTGCAAAATTCAATGATACTTTTCAGTAAATCGATTCGTATGATTGAAAAATACGATCCGTTTCCTTCAGATTTGGGAAACTCTTTTAGATAAAATTCCTTGTTATCAATTGGGATTGAACTATTTTCAGAACCATTATCTTTAATCAGCACACCCCATCCATCGATATGAAGGATTACTGGTATATCAGGACTTATAATCTCTCCTGCCTCTTTCAATTCTTTCAAATTTTCGACAGCACTAACAATGTTGATTTCATTGTTGTGGATTTTTGCCCGGATGACAGAAATACGCCATTCATTCCTGTTTACAAGGAATATGCCGATGCATAGAACCTGCTTTTGGCGCTTAAATACAATATTTTCGAAAAATGCGCTCATCTGGGATTGTTTAATAGATGATAGTTGGTTTGATGAAGATATTGAGTTTCGATTTTGAGTTTGATTTCTCTCTGGCGGAAAAAATCCATCTTAAAATTGGAATTCTTGAGAGAAGAGGCAGTCCGGTACGGGTATCCCTAACTTCTTTTTCTTCAAGACCTCCGAGTAGGATCATCTCCTGATCTTTCACCCTGATCAGGGATTCGAATTTTCGTGAAACCTTGCCGGGCGGTGCAAATTCTGATATCCGGCTCGTGAAATCCGACTGCTCAACCTTAATATCAAGGGTTACCTGTTCGCTTCCATCAACGATTGGCCGAATTGATACAGACAATTCTGCATCCACAGGTTTATAAGTTGTGATCACCTGCGATTGTGTAGTCATGGACCCGAAAATGTTATTTAATTCTTCTTTATAATACTCTGTATTCCCAATACTCATTTTAGCTTTATGTCCGTTGAGTGTCGAAAGTTGAGGTGTTGATTTTAATTCGATGACTCCATCTTTTTCGAGCGCTTTCAATGTCATATAAAAATTTGGCTTGACCTTGCCCAGATTAACCCAGCCAAATCCATTCAGGCCATCAATTATCTCATTAACAGTCGATGATCCTAGTGTCATATCTACAGAAGGGAACACTGTTCCTTTTGATACAGTAGGTTTGTCCGATATTCCTGCTGATATTCCAGTTGAGAGGGCTTTGCTGTTATTGTTATCAACAATCAAAACTTCAATTAATACTACAGGTATCCTCTTATCAACAGTTTGAATGAAATCGGCGAGTGCTTTCACCCTGTCGTGAGCTCCTGAAAGTATAAGGCTATTCATATCAATGTACTGCTTGACATCCACCTCCTTTTTCAACTGGTTAGGAATAATAAAGATAATTGAATCAATGGTTCGGTATTTAAGCTGAACCACGAGCACTTCTTCCATTTCAATGATATTTCGTTTCCCTATCCGAAATCCTCCATTTTCTACTTTGTAGGTTGCCGACGTCCCCGCAAAAAGTTCCTGAATCAGTGCGTCGAAGGTGATTGTTTCGTATTTCAATGACACCACATCGTCCAAAGCAGTCATAATATTATAAGGTTTGTTCAACATTGGGAACAGCTTGTTCACGATGTCTTCCAGCCGACAATTTTGGGCAGTTATTTGGATTGAATCCTTTCCAATCAATTTAATATCCGGAATTCCGGATGCACTTCTGTTCCCTTTTTGGGAACCGTTGTTCATCATATTTTGAACAGGTGGCGGTACAACTATGGACTCAAAAATCAACACGCCATCATCTGTCTTTCTCACTGAGAAGTTATTGCCGATTGCCATTTTCTCCAGGGCCGCGATGAGCGGCATATTTCGGATAAAGCAACTGATCATCAATTCTCCAATGCTGGGTGTTACGATAATATTTTGTCCGGTTTGCGCGGTGATTTCGTTAGCGACAATTCTTATAGGCACTTGTGAAATAGTCAGCGAAACAAGATCTGATCCGGGTTTGACTTCGATCTTTACACGGGTTTTAGGATTTATTTCTGTATTGCGTTTCCGAATATTCAGAATATTACCGGTACTTTTAATTTCCACATCGTAATTTTCATTCAGAAACTGTAACACATCTCTGACACGTACACCGTTAAAATTGTTGGATACCGTGAAATTTAGTGCCGGATCAATATTCATATTTATACTGGCCTGGTTGGCTAAGCCTCTCAGAAACTCCTGTACAGGAGCAGAACTGACTGTAATATCGATTTTGGTGTTTAGTGCCGGAATTGCTATAGCGAGGGAATCCAGCGAACTGTTTTTATAATCTGTACTTTGTCCATAAAGTGTCAGGCTGGAATAAAACAACAGGCAAGTAATCGCAATAAATTGTAAGCATCTTCGATATTGATTGTTTTCCTGCATACTTTCTGGAATAGTTCTCATATTTGATATTGGTTAAGCATGGTTACAGATTGAAAAGGGAATAGACTTCAATTAATGAGGTTTCGCCATTTGTAAATAGTTTGAATGCCTGGTGGGAAATTGTTTCAATACTATTCTCAGCAAAATAGGTAGTGGCATCTAATTGGTTTGTTCTTATGTTCTTTTTAAGACATTCATCTATTGTAATAATTTCATAAACAGCACGCCTTCCATGATAGCCAGTAAAATAACACTCCTGGCATCCGACCGGGATGAAATGTTTCTCAGGAATAAAGGGAGCTGAAAATGCTTTTGGAAATTCAGCGGATGAAAAGGATACCTCTTTTTTGCAATTGGTACAAAGAATACGGACCAATCGTTGCGCAGCACTGAGCTTCAGCGTTGAAGAGATTAAATAGGGAGGTATTCCCATATCTATCAACCTTGTGATTGTGCCCCATGCTGAATTGGTATGTACAGTTGATAAAACTAAATGTCCGGTCAATGCAGCCCTGATTGCCATCTGGGCAGTTTCGGTATCCCGTATTTCCCCGACCATAATTATGTCGGGATCTTGCCTTAAGAATGTCCTTAATGCACTGGCAAAAGTAAGTCCGATCGACTCTTTCAACTGAACCTGATTGATCCCTTCAAGCGTATATTCGATGGGATCCTCAATTGTCAGGATATTCGTTTCGTTCTTATTCAGCAATTTCAGTGTGGCATACAAAGTTGTTGTCTTGCCGGAACCCGTCGGACCGCTGATCAATACAACCCCATTGGGATTTTTAACGCCCTCCGTGTAATCATTAAGCTGACTGCTTGTGAAACCTAAACGGTCGAGTTGTATCTGTGTAGCATCGCGATTCAGAAGGCGCATTACAACCTTTTCTCCATGAAGTGTAGGAAGGATAGAAACCCTTATATCGAATTTGTATCCTCCCTGGTCATAGATGATCCGTCCATCCTGGGGAAGACGTTTCTCCGAGATATCGAGATGTGATTTAATCTTGATTTTATTAATCAACGCCGGATATTCAGCTGAGGGAACGATATATCTCTCAACCAATTTCCCGTCAATCCGGAAGCGGACGCGGCATCGTTCTTCGAATGCCTCTAAATGGATATCGCTACTTTTGATTCTGGCAGCCTCTTCGAGCATCAATGTTAGCAGATCCTGGCTTTTTGTGTTCAGTAATTCTGTCCCATGGCTTTGATTGGCATTCGGGTAATAGCGCGTAAGGTGTTCCAAAAGCCACTCTACCGGTACAGTTGAAAGGCTGACTTCCCTGCCTAACATTACTTCCAGCTCGCTGCTGACGCCGTCAGTATCATTCTTGTCTGAAGAGTAGAATTGAATCACATTCTTTTCTATTCCGGCCGGTATTACCTGAAAATACCACGCCTGAGCAGTTGTAAGCGATTGTTTAAGCTCGGTAGAAAGTTCAAGTGCTTCAGTGTATTCCATAGATTAGGTTTAAAATGTAATCGTCCGAATAGTAGTTTGCGCCGTTTCCACTAAGTTGAAGAATTCGTAAAATCATTATCCCAACTGCTAAAAATCCGGCAAACGGAATCGTCTTGCCTTTAATTTTTGGTATTGCAGAGAAGCCTATCCATATAATAATAGAAGAAAGGCTCATAAGAATGGTGAAAAACAAATAATTCAGTGCCGAGAGATTTATGGCTGAAATAGCGAGCATAAAAAGGTCGCCTTTCCCAAATTTTGACCAAAGGCTATTTCCAGATTTACCTCCCTTAATTTTGATCCATCCCCATAACATCAGAATTTGAAACGTAATAATCACAAGATTTGTGATTGTACACTTCAATAATGTCGTCCCAATTAAGAGGTAACCCAGATAGGAAGATGCAATTGTTTCTCCCAGAAGATATAAAATCGGAATTTGTCGGGTCCTAATATCGGAAAACGCAATCAAAAAAAGTAATGCCAGAGATATTACAGATATCCAGAACATTAGTCTTTGATTGTTTCGATTAGTTTGTTATCCTGATCAATTTCCCATACGTTGAAAATACCATCCCCGTCAAAATCGACAACAGATATTGCCTTTGCCTTAAAAGAGTTAACAGTTGCCTCTGTGATAGTTAGCTGGTAGTTGGCATTCCCACCCTGGGTGACCATCTTTTCCTGAATGTAATCAACTGTATTCAAATCGTTAGAATACTTCGAATGCATGTAGAAATAATTCTTCTCAAGGGTATATAAATGGTTTAGTTGCATTTGGGCTTCTGTACTTTTGGCTTTCGAAATCAAAGGCATCAGATTTGGCAAAGCAATCAATAACAAAATACCAATGATCACAAGGACCACCAATAACTCAGGTAGGGTGAAACCATTAAGATTTCTAAAACACAAAGTGCTTTTTTTCATAAAAAGGTAGTTAGGACATTAAAAAAGATATCTATCAATTTGATTCCAATCATCCAATCGTAAAACTGCTTTACGAGACTGATCGCTTACATTTTTTTCTTTTAACACCTATTAATAGGAATCAACCTTGATTTGTTACCTTAATTTTCAATCTTTTTTTCATTTATTTTCAAATATTTTTTAAGTAATTAAATATCAGCGTTTTTCGTTAGTCGTTCGTTCAGAAATTAAATATATTTAAGCCGATGAAGTGACGAAATTCAATAATTCCTTGACAAGCAGATGATTTTTGATTCATTTCGAATTAATGACGAGCAGACTGCAAAACCTCTATAAAGGCAGAATTATGAAAAACAATGCCTTATATATTGACTTGGAGAATGCGTTTTTATGTGTTTCCGGAGTACTTAGTTGTATTATCCTGGCAATTTTTATAGAGTTGTCAATGCTGTATTTTAAAGGAATAAAGCTTATTTCCTCTTCTTGCCTGCGAGTTTACAAGACCAGCAAATTACTTGGCATCCCTAAATCCAAATTCTATTTGGACACTGGTGCGATAAATGACGGCAACATATTGGTATTGGTTGGAAATTAAGGTTGATAGGTGGTTTTCCCTATTATCAGAAATTCTTCAACAACCCGCAAAATGTTCCTACCAAAGATTTGAAATATACAATCCCCGAGAATGTTTTTATGCTTTGGTTATTTTCATCATGATTGAAGTGTTCGGGGTTCAGTTTCTTTACATCTGAAGCCCAAGCTCTGCCAGAAGTCGGAATCATTTTTCTCCCAAAGGCTGTATCTGCTTAACTGTTGGAAATTAATACGTGACGGAATACCGCGGTAAAAGCATAAAAATTTCAACCATAAAATTACAGATGCATTTATTAAGCTTGATTTTGGAAATAAATAAAGCTTCAGTAACATTTTAGAATACAAATCATAAATCGCGGGAATGGACTCAATCAGATTAATTAACTTTTAATTAGTATTTTACAGATATGAATTCCCGTGATAGTAAATTATTAAATGTTTAGTTATTTTGCTTGTATTCAGAATATTAGCTAAATTTTGGATGAAATATTGTAATTTGCAATATTATTAAATTCTGAATTGGAAATTATTTGCCGTAAGTTATAAGGTATTGGTAATTAATGGCTTTGCGAAAAAAATTATTCAAAACCATTATATCTGAGATTGGAATTAACTCAATCATATTAATTTGAAATCACACGCATCTATTTATCCCCAACAACAGTCATTGTAATATTACGTTCATTGATTAAATTACGTTTTCCCAATTTATGTTTAAATACAAAACATAGATTAATTTTATTAAATATGAATGGTTGGTTGTCCTAAACTTTAAATATTTAACTAAAAACTTGAAGCTATGTCATGTACCGAATGTTTTAAGATTATTGCAGATCTGGAAGAAAACCTGGTTAAATTGAAATCCAAAGCTGATCCTATTTTGATCTATTCAAAAGATGCAATTAATATGTCTTCAAAAGCGTTTTTGGATATGAAAAATATTGTACTCCGGAATGGATTCGATAATCAACTGGATGAAATAACATTCTTCAAAGAGATTAAACCTAAAGTTTATGGGAAATTGATCTATTATACCAATATCTTTAGTTTTGAGACTAAAAGATCCAAAGGTAGTAATGAAATTCAGCGAAAATATCTGATCTTGGAACAAGAAAAAATTCAATCTTTCGTTTTCGATAATCAGGAATTTCACAGTTATTACCTAAGCAACTCTAACATTCTTGATGAACATTATTTTGTTCGTAAGATGGCAGAACTACGTCCATGTACAAGTAGTCTTCATTTTTTGACCGATCCGAATTATTCGACCTGCCACGACTATACTGTAGCTGTAATAATGGCAAATGAAATGCTTTCAAACTATTACAAAACTGAACTTGATAAATTAGATTCTAAAAATTGGGAAAATTACACTTTTATAAAGGAGGACGATTTTCCCACTACCAAAATTTACTGGAAAGGAAGTAAAGTTGCACTAATCGAGTTGGTTTATGCAAATTGGATTGTCGGTTCCATACGTGGTGAAAACAACAGAATTATTGACATTAAGGAATTGGCAAATGTTTTAGGAAAAATGCTTCATATTGATTTGGGAGATGTTTACCGCGCTTTTTCTGAGATTAAATTACGTAAAAAGGATCGGACAAAATTTCTTGATTTTCTGAAAGATGGATTACTGAACAAAATGGATGAGGATGACCATCAGGAACCATAGTTAATAACAATCGTAAATACGAGAAATGGGATAGCCAGGTTGGTTATCCTTTTTTTTGATTAACGATATAAAACACACAACCTGGGTATACACTGGTAAAAACTTGCCCTTGAAATCAGGGCTATCGGGCTTACTCAAAATGATCCATTTCATTCGTATTAGTTATGTAAATTTAAATCGATCAAAAGATTTTCATATTTATATTTTTGATCTAAATCGTTTGCAGAAATCTCTATTATTATCCCCGCCCACCGTATAGGAAGACTTTTTTTTAAGTATTTTCAACTATTTCGAAACTTTTTTTCACATTTTAAATGGATTCAAAAAGTCTTGTTTGGAACAGGCTTTATCTGTTGTCTGAAGAATCAGCCGTCATCTTGAATTATTCGGTATCAAATTGTATTAAACTACCAATGTGATATTTAACCATATAAAACACACAACTTGGGTACACCTTGTGAAAAACTTATTTTGGAAGTTTTCATATTTGGGCATAATCAAAAGGAACCATTTTAAATTTAAAAATTATGCCTGCAGAAATTGTTACCACAGACGATCTCCGGGAATTCAAAGTTGAATTATTCCGTGAGTTAAGAAAGATGCTCCTGGAGCACCATGGCCAGCCTGCCAAAAAGTGGCTTAAATCCGGCGAAATCCGGAAGTTATTAGGGATTTCACCCGGAACACTGCAAAATCTCCGTGTGAATGGTCAGCTGCCATTTACAAAAATCGGCGGGGTTTTGTTTTATGATTTTGAGAATGTCCGTAAAATGCTGGAGCCACCCCAACCCAAAAACCAGTTTAATATCGACAGACGAAGATGAATTATATCAGGCACTTGAATGGTTTTTTCATGCGAATGTCCGATGACCAGCAGATGACCCCACTTCACATCAGTTTGTATATGGCATTGTTTCAGGTCTGGAACCTAAACAGATTTCAGAGTCCTTTTACAATCGTACGCGACGAGATGATGCAGTTATCGCGGATCGGTTCGGTGAATACGTATGCCCGTTGTATAAAACAACTTCATGAGTGGGGATATATCCTGTATGTCCCCACTTCAAATATGTATTTAGGCAGCCAAGTTACCTGTATCAGTTTTGATACTGCAAGTGATACCGGAAGGAATACTGCAAGAGATACCGCAAGGAATACTGCAAGTGATACTGCAAGGAATACTGCAAGTGATACCGCAAGTGATACGCCTTCCTATTATATAAACAATACAAACAATACAAACTTTAATAAACAGAACACCCTTAAAAATTTGAATAATGGAAGAGGAAAAAAGCCATCCGGAATACAACAAATCCGCTTTGGAAATGACAAAGATTATTCAGAACCCCTATGACGAAATTGCAGAAAAGCAAAACGGATTTTTCAACTTTAGTTTTCCTGAAAGTCTTGAATGGTTGCAAAAAAAAGGACGGATTTTATTTGGAGAACACTTTACTGTTTTTGAAGATGATCACGAACTGATTTACAAATTGCTGGTTTATGCCATCGGTGATTTTGAAAATACAGCCCGCCACAACTTGAGTCTGAAAAAAGGGATTCTGATGAACGGCCCTGTCGGATGTGGCAAAACATCACTGATGACCCTGATCAAATCGTTTTTTCCTCAGGAGAAGCAATATACCCTGAAATCGGTCAGGGAAATCACCTTTGAATTTGAGAAAGAAGGTTTTAGGGTAATCAGCCGTTACAGTAACCTGGCTTTTTGCGATTCACCCTATTCCAGGACAAACAAGGCTTTCTGCTTCGATGATCTTGGTATTGAACAGCCAATCAAATATTTTGGTAATGAATGCAATGTGATGGCAGAGATACTGTTGAGCCGGTACGACTTGTTTATTCAAAAAGGGATACTGACCCATATCACCACCAATCTTTCAGCACCCGAACTCGAATCTATGTACGGCAGTCGTGTCCGCAGCCGGATGCGCGAAATGTTTAACCTGGTTGCATTTGAAAGAAATGCGAAAGATAAACGTGTTTAAGTCTGTATTACTGCCAGTTAATTACAAAACAAGTATGAAAAACAAGTGCATTCTCAAATTATTTTGACAACTCAAAATGAAAGAAAAATCAATCCATTGGTTCATTTTTCAGAATGTATTTTTGTTCCTCCAGCCTGTTCGCCTTAACTTTTCTCATCCGCTCCCCCGGTCTGGTTGCTTCTCACATAACCGTTCGCTTCTTAAATAACCGTTCGCTTTTTAATAAACCGTTCGCTTTTCACAAACCCAGTGGCCTCATAAAAACCCAGTGGCTTCATAAAAACCCAGTCGCTTTTCACAAACCAAGTGGCTTCTCACAAACCCAGTCGCTCCTAACAAAACCGTTCGCTTTTTAATAAACCGTTCGCTTCATAAAAACCCAGTGGCTACTCACAAACCCGATTGCTCCGCACAAACCTTGAGTCACACAATGGAAAAATTGGCTCAGTAAGCGCTCAAATGCAATGAACAATCCAATATTCTCAGAATCTGAGTCTGCTTTTTCACCTTCATCACCACACTTCCTGCCTTTTTTTCCGGTTTTTTCATCTTTTTTGAAAATATTTTTCTCCTTCCAAATCAATTCAAACCGACCTGTTTTAAATGGGAATAGCCCTTTTTACAATTTATCAGGTATCATCCGGCATCAATTCGAATCAAAACATATGAATATAACTATATGATATTCAAATAGATAAATTATAAAACATGCTTGTTTTTGAAATCTGAGAACTATATTTGCAACAACAAAGTGCATTGACGGGATCAGACAATAATGCCCGTTAACACCGGAAAAAAGTTAAACCATTTAAAAACGACACCATGTTTGGATTGGACAAAATCAGTTGGACACAATTTTCAATCTTTCTCCTCTGCATTACTGCTGCCTGGTATGCAGGACTGTTTTCCTGGGCATGGATCAAAAGCAAAAAGAGCCGCAGGAAAACCCTTTTTGAATACGATGATTTGGACGCATTGCCAAAAGAGGTGCTGGTGCCCTTTAACGTTTCTGCCTCCGACTTTCCGAAGGAGATGATCCCGAATAGTAAACCGGAAGATGTGGCGCTGGTCACAACACTTAACGAAGAAAACGGAATTGATGACGGATATCCGATGGAACAGTTTACTGAAAAAGATCTCTCCGGATCCCCGGAACTCCTGAAAAAAATCAGGATTAAACAATAAATATTCACTCTTTAAAACAATTCGTAAAATGAAAAGAACAAAGAACTTTTTGAAAAAAGCAGGTGCAGTACTGTTTTTGCTGATCCAAAACCTTGAGCGGGTAACCGCACAGTCAGCTGCCGGTATTGACCAGGCCACGGCTGAAGTGACCTCTTATATCGACCCTGTGTCGAACCTGATTATTGCCGTTGGTGCCGTTGTCGGACTGATCGGCGGGATAAGGGTTTACATCAAATGGCAGAGCGGAGATCAGGACACCCAGAAATCACTGATGGGCTGGTTCGGTGCCTGTCTGTTTTTGGTACTGGTGGGTGTGGTCATCAAAGCATTTTTCACCTAATGGAAAGCTACCGCATTCTAAAAGTGGATACCCGGCTCTATATCAAAGGGCTATCCGGCCCTTTGGTTTTCCGGGCGCTCTACGGCATCATCGCAGCGTTTCTGCTTTTTACTTTCCTGTACATCTTTCTCGGCGTTTTCCCCTCTGTTTTGGTTTGTGTCCCGGCTATTTTCTTCTGGCTCTACAGGCTCAACACGATACAGAAAAAACTGGGGCCCGATGGTTGGAGTAAAAAACGAACCTCACGCGCTCTTCCTCAATTTATTAGTATTAAACGAAGAATCTGTCAATTCAGTAATCCATGAAGATCAAAACGATAGAAGAGGTGTTACCCATCCTTGGATTCAACGGAAATGTACTGGTCTCAGACAGCCTGAACCTGACCATCGGATTAAAACTACACCTGCCCGAAGTACTCTCCTGCAGCGGTGAAAAGATCGAACAGTTGCACGACACTTTTCGTCGTGTAGTGAACCTTCTTCCGGCCGGAAGTTTACTTCATAAGCAAGATTTTTTTCTGGCAGACAAGTTCCGGAGCAACATCAAATCAAATGGAAACTGGTCAGATAGCCTGACGGATTCATATATGCAACACTTTGAAGGAAGGTCATACCTCAGGCATGAGTGTTACCTCTACATCAGCATTCTGAATAAAGGACAGCTGAAAAATTACCTCTCATCCTCCCTAATCTTTTCCAAAAGGGATCGAAGCAGCCTGGAACTTCAGTATGACAAGATTCGCGAACTACAGGCTAACCTGACTTCGTTATTCTCCCAAAGCGGAATTGGCTGTGCATCTTTAACCAGGGAAGAAGCTGCCGGTGATGATCATACCACCGGACTTATCGAACGATTCCTTACCCTGAATTTTCAGGGTGGGGAACCAATCCTTGGCGGTATTGACTTTCGCGACCGTCTAAAGGTGATGGACCGATTTGTGGAGATCCTCAGTCTGTGTGATTATTCGCATGTACCCGGAGAGATAAAGCCAACCACGGCTCATCCGCAGACCAGACTTCCCGTCTCACTGGTTTATCCTGTCACATGGAATCTTCCTTTTTCGCATGTGACCAACCAGTTTATCAGTGTGCCAGGGCAACAGGAGGTGAAAGCCAGTCTGGAAGCCAGCTACAAAAAGATCTACAGTTTGTCGCGTTTCTCATCGGAGAACCGGATCAACGCCACACTGATCGAACAGTTTCTGGATACAGTGCAGACATCGGGGGAGAAAATCGTAAAAGCCCATTTCAATGTGATGTTATTTGATGAATCAATCCGTCAACTTAAGCAGAACAAGAGTGAAGCCAGCTCAGCCTTCTCCTTGATGAACTGTTTTCCCTACCAGCACACTTATGATCTCCCGCTGTTGTTTTTTGCTTCGCTTCCTTATTCGACGCAGCTACCCGAAACGGAACTGTTCATCACCCAGGTACCGCAGGCCTGCTGTCTGACCAACTTTGAAGGAGGTGTGCACAGCAGTGATTCTGATTTCACATTACTGCTTTCGGACAGGCTAAGCGGATGTCCCGTGCGGATAGACTTATCGGATGAACCGGTCAGGCAACACCTGATTCATAACCGCAACAAAATCATTATCGGCGGATCGGGCTCGGGCAAATCCTTTTTTACGAACCACCTGTTACGGCAATATGCAGAGAGCGAAAACTGTCATATTGTTCTGCTGGATGTGGGACGAAGTTACGAACTGCTGACCCGGTATATTGATGAACGGCTTAAACATCTGGGCGGTGCGATGATGGTTGAGTTTACCGCCGAACACCCGATCTCGTTTAACCCGTTCGTGATTTCAGGTGAGCCCGGTCCGGAGCGCAGGCAGACCATCCTATCGGTGATCTGCACGATTTATCGCGAGAATCTCTCGGAGATGGAAAAAGATGTGATTGCAAGGGCTATCAGCGCCTATTTTACGATAGAAACACCCGAACGATCTTTTAACGGTTTCTATGAATTCTGTCTAGATTATATTCCTGAACTGGTTAGTGATCAGAAACTCTCCTTCAATGCCCCCGAATTTTTCTTTATCCTGGGCAAATATTACCGTGGCGGCGAATATGACTTTTTGCTGAACAGGGAAATGGAGACCGATGATTTTTTCCGTTGTCCCTTTATTGTTTTCGAACTGGACAATATCAAAGACCACCCCATCATTTTTCCGGTAGCCACACTGATCATCATCGATATTTTTATGCAAAAGATGCGCCGGCTCGTTGGGGTTCGCAAGGTGATCTGTATCGAAGAGGCCTGGAAGGCAATCGCCACACCGCAGATGGCCGGTTATATCAAATACTTTTTCAAAACCATCCGCAAGTTCTTCGGCGAGGCGATGGTGGTCACCCAGGAGATTGATGACGTGATCTCCTCGCCAGTGATACGCGATGCGATCATCAACAATGCCGACACGCGAATCTTGCTGGACATGGGTAAGTTCCGGAACAAGTTTGACAACATCTCCCAGACCCTTGGCCTCTCGCCGTTCCAGAAAGAACAGATCCTATCGATCAACCGAAATCTCCCTCATAATCGCAAACTCAAGGAGGTCTTTATCGGACTGGGCACTTATTCGCAGGTTTATGCCCTTGAAGTGAGCCGGCCGGAGTACAACTGTTACACGACAGAACAAAACGAGAAAGAGCAGATCCTCAAAAAACTGCAAAACCATTCCTCTTTTTTCGAAACCATTAAAAACATTTGATTATGAAACGAGCATATTTCCAAAACTCAAAAATAGATGAGAATCATCTTTTGCGAGTTCAAGCCGACAATAAAAAAACAAATTATTCCCGGATTAAAATTTATCTGGTTATCCTTCCTGCCTTGGTGATTCTTCTGACAATAAAGGGTTACAGTCAGGCTCCTGTCACCGATGTTGGAGCAGGGATCCAACGGGAAGCTCTCTGGACAGAGGAAAAGAATATCCTTTCGAATATCAACTGGTACAATGTTCTCATCAGGGCGCTAAACGGAGATATTAAAGGATTGACCGGTGAACTTTTAGGCATCGACCAGAAGATGATGGAGAGTCTGGAAAAAGTCTCCGCCCTGATCAAAGATTACAAACGGATTCAACAGACACGCGATATGCTCGGAAAAATTACCGGTATCTATACCAGCAAACTGCCCCGGCTGATACAGGATGAGAATTTCACGCCACAGCAGGCCGCTGTGATTGTACAATCATTCGACCTGATCCTGGATGACTCCCGGCAACTGGTTACTACAATCCTGGGCGCCATCACAAAAGACAAATCTTTTCTGATGGATGACAAACAGCGGTATGACACGATCAATGGAATCTATAATGAGGTTCGTAAGCACTACGGAACAATCTGTTACCTCTATAATAAACTGCTCTATGTCTCCTACCAGAAGAGTTTCCAGAGCAATAAGCTGGAGAGCTTTGCCTTTTACTACACCCTTTATCAATAAACGCCATGGAAAATTTTAAAGCAATAATAGCCATGAAAACGACCCGTTTGCTGGGGATGATTATTCCATTGATACTGATCATTGAACTGACAAGTATCGTGCAGCTTCATGCACAGGCATTTGCCATCAAACGCTGGCGTGGTACCTATCCGCAGATGAACGGAAGCTACCCCTTATCATTTATGTCCTTTAAAGGCGGGTTTATTATCCCGACGCCCCACTTTTTTGTCCGTACCTGGCCGTCGCACTATTACATCAAAGTAGGAGCTTTGCCCGTAACAGATTCTAAAAATCTGACGGGTTCAATAAAAACCGGCTTTCTAAGGATTGTGGAGAAAATACTGGAGCGTTCTCAGATGCAAAAGCGGTCTGAAGAGACAGCGCAAATCAAAGCGAACAACTTGCAACAAAGGGATATCGAACTGAAGCTGTTCAATTCCAGGTCTGACTACCTGCCTGATGTCTATGGCATTGCAAATCAGTTTATCCGGCTTTACAAAAGCATCAATAGCCTGGGAACGCAGGCGAATGCAGGAGCAATCGTTCAGATCAGCCGCCGGGAGGCTGATGAACTGGTAGTCCGTTTTATCATGGTCAACCTTTTACAAACCGATCACGGCAAAAAACTCGAAGCCTTTTCCCAGATCCGAAGTGAGCTGACCCGGCAGATCGGAGAAGCCGATTATTTGAACCGAAAAGTATACCACTTTAATTTTTACAGCCAGGATGCCGGTAATGCCTACGCTTTTTTAACCCGCTAAAATCAATACGGTTTTCAATTCTAAAAGCAACCAAAAATGAATATTACTCTTTTACAGATTATGACTACCGATAGCTTCTTCCGCTTCACCGATGTACTGGTTCGGGGAGGTGTCGAAAATGCCCGCGTGCTTGTGGATATGGCCAGGGCAGTCGGTGGCATTGCCACTTTCTTCTACATCTCCAAACGGATCTATGAACAGCTGATTGCAGATAACCCAATTTCCATGCTACCGCTGCTCAGGCCTTTTGCGCTGGTTCTGGTTATCACCTTCTGGGGACCGTTTGTGAATCTGTTGATGGTTCCCACCAAAGGACTCACGAAACTCTCCGAGGCTGTCTATGCAAACAAGAAACACATTGTTGCCCAGCGTTTGAAGGATAAGCAGAATGCCATTCTATCTACCGATCTCCCTTCGTTTTATGAGAATGAAGAGAAGGAAGCGGCCCTTTGGGATAAAGGGATCAATATGCTGCTGACCACCTACAACATTATCTCAGGCAGGGCACTGGCGAACCAGATTCACTTCTATGTAATGGACGGCGTCAGGCAACTGCTGGAATCATTCTTTGAGGCTGTTGTTTACCTGATTGCATTTCTTCGAACCGTCTTTTGTGTACTGCTGGTCATCTTCGGACCGCTCGTGTTTGCCATCTCCATTTTTGATGGCTTCCAGGATAACTACCTGCAATGGATCGCACGGTTCGTCAATGTGAACCTCTACCTGCCCATCGCGATGCTGATTCTTTCGCTTGTTCAGGAAGTGCTGATCTATGTCCTTGAAAGTGAAATTGCAGTGATCAACAGTTCCCTGATCTATCAGCCGTCACTCTTTTTTGTTTCCAACCTCGTGGTTCCGCTTTGCGGCATCGCCGGGCTTATGATGGTTCCCAAGATTGCTTCCTGGATCGTTCAGGCCTCCGGTACCGGTTCGGGTGGAGGAAGATTATTCCGAACCGCAGCCACAATTGCCATTACCAAAGGGTTGATGAAATAAACCTCAAGTGCAACAGACGATGAAAAAAGTATTTGATATACAGCAAAAGTTCCGGTTTACAGTCTATGTACTGCTGATTGTCAGTATCTCGCTGACCGCATTAAGTGCCTGGGTATTTTTCCGCTCTGTCGGAATGGTGGAAAAATCAAGGCAGAAGATCTATGTGCTGGACAACGGCAAATCACTGCTTTTGGCGCTTCGCGAAGACATCAGCGAAAACCGCAATGCAGAGGCAAAAGACCATGTCAAGCGGTTTCATGAACTCTTTTTTACCCTTGAGCCTGACAAAGCCTACATTGAAAATAATGTCAAAGAGGCGCTCTTTCTTGCAGACCAATCCGCTACGGATCAGTACCGCTCTTTCAAGGAAAACAATCTTTATAACCAGGTGATCGCTATGGACATCAGCATGACCCTTGTGACCGATTCAGTGAAAGTGGATTTTTCGGCATACCCCTATGAATTTTCATTTTACGCAAGACAGAAGATCGTGCGCAAGTCCAATATCACAGTGCGCAACCTCGAGACATCAGGACGGCTTCGTAACATCTCCCGCACCGATAATAATCCGCATGGTTTTCTGATTGAAGAATGGAGGATCAACGACAACACCGACCTGGAAACCGTGAAACGAAAATCATTTTAACAATCTAAAACGCATATTATGAACAACTTTAAATTACCTGAAACACCACATTTCCCCAATATCAGCCACTATACAAGGTGGCTCAACGAGATGGAAGAAAAGGAACGGTTGATGAGCCCGGAAAAACGCATGCACAAATGGGTGATTTTGATGGCTGTACTATTTCTGCTTTTTGTGGCCTCCTTCTTCCTGTTCCCGGCACCCAAAATCAGTCATCAGCCTGTAAATGCATTGCCTGAAGTCAGTGCACTTGATGGAGATACCATGAAAAAGGAGCGATCCATGACATTTGACATGCCTGTTGATTCGTTTGAACAATACCTAAAAAAAGAGCTCCATGAAAAATTACCTGAATAAAAACTGGCCGTTACTTTTTCTGCCATTTATGGTGATTCCCTTTATCATCCTGATCTTTTATATTCTGGGAGGAGGAAGCGCCCCGGCAAGCGAGAAACAGGAGTTAAAACAGACAAAAGGTAAGATTGCAATTAACTATCGCCTGCCTGAAGCAGACCGCACGATTGGTATTGTTGACAAGATGGAAGCGGTGCAGGCGCAGACTCAAAGTTTCGGAACACAGGACTACCATATCGGTACTGAAAATGGGTCCGCTGGGATAACTTCAGAAAGAGACAGCACCTCAGAACAGGATGAAGCGCAAAATCAGGAAGGCGAAAATCGGTCTGATCAGTCAGTACGACCTGATCCAGGTGTTCCGGATCAACTGATGGCTCATATCCGCAAACAGGAAGCACAGGTAAAACTGGAGCTGCGGCAGGCAACAGGGGATACCACTGTCTGTTCAAAGGGAGAAGTGGCAAAGAGAGCGAATCGTTCCGGTTCAGCCGACAACCCCAACCCGCAAAACGATCAGAAATCGGTTGCTGCAAAAACCAGTCAAAGTGCAACGGGTATTGGTGAGATAGATGCCCTTTTTGACAGAAGCCTCGCACTTGAACGTCAAAACGATTCACTTAACTATCTGTTGCAGGAATCGAATTTTAAAGAGCAACAAAGAGTTGCAGAAGAGGCCCGGAATTTCACGCTTGATAAAGCGACGAACAAAAACACGACCTCAGAAAAATCAGCAACAGGCGCTATACCGGCAGAAATTTATGAGACGGCCACAGTATTAACAGGTAACAGGGTCAAAATTCGTTTACTCGAAGATACCAGGCTTAACGGACGAATGATTCCACGTAACACATTCATTTATGGTATCTGTCGGTCTGACAATGAACGGTTACAAATTGAAGTTCAGCAGATACAGGTAAGCGGTCAGTTTATACCCGTAAAGATTACTGTTTGTGATCTGGACGGATTGCCGGGACTCTATGTTCCTGACAATGCATCAAGGAAAATCGCCAAAGAGGTTGGAAGTGGTGCCAACACCTCATCGATGGTTGGTTTTACAGGCAATCCGCTCGCTTATGCAGGTGTTCAGGCTGCCGACCGTGCCGCCAGATCGGTATTGCAGGTGATCAAACAGAAAAAAGTCACCATCAAGAAAAATACCCTTGTTTACCTGATTAACAAAAACAAATAACCCTTTAAAAATCATACCAATGAAAAGATTACTGATAATGTCCCTGTTTTCAATTTTTACAACGATCGGTTTAGCCCAGAACATCCTGCAGGTATCCGATAAAAAAAGTGTCCATGTGGTCTGTCCCGATAAAGTGCTATATGTCAGTTGTGGAGACGATTCCGAGATTCAGGCAGAGATCCTTCCGGAACTCTCCAATATTGTCCGTGTAAAAGCATTGCAACCTTTTGAAGGACAAACCTCCGTGACGGTGGTTTGTGCCGGTCGTATTTATTCCGTGGCTGCACAATTTGGCAGTTGCGATGTTTTGACTTACCAGCTTGAATCACTTCCGTCTGAAAAAGCATTCCCCTTTTCGGGTAAACTAATGCCCGATGAAAGCTTACAAGCGATTAGCGATCAGGTGTTATTTCGTAAAGGAAATCATACCGTGCATCGAAGTACAAGGAAAAACGGTATACTGATGGAAGTCCCTGGAATCTTTATCAAAGGGGATGCGCTATTCCTTGTCATTCAGGTCACCAACTGCACGAATATGGCTTTCGATGCAGAAGCGTTTAACTTCTGGATTGCTGATCGAAGGCAGCAGAAAGCAACCAATGTACAAGAATACCTGATTGTCCCTGATTATGCCCGTTTTGATCTCAAACGTGTTCCAGCCCGTGATTGTGCTACGGAAATCTTTGTGATCGAAAAACTGACAATCCCCGACAAACGGGTTCTTCGGATCGAAATGACCGAAAAATCCACCGGAAACACGGGTCGTAAACTTACCCTCGAACTTAAAAACAGGGATTTGCGAAAGGCTGAAATGCTTTAGGTGAATAGGCATTCGATTGTTAGGCTGTAAACGAATCATTTACAATTTTGCTCCATCAAAGTCATGAGTGCCACCGAAGATAAAGATCTGATCAAAATGCACGAAGGGTTCCGGTTTTTCAGTTACCTGCTGCTGATCCTGTCACTGTACCTGAATCAGCGGGGTTACCTGGAGAGCAAAGGGTTTCTGATTCCAGCGTTTTCACCCCTGGTGGATAAGCTTCTGCAAATGAAATTTCTGTCAGGGATTTATCCTTCAAAAACGGTCTGCCTGTTTTTTCTGATGGTAACCTGTATCGGAACCAAAGCTGCCAAGGAAAGGGAGCTGAAGGTATCTACGATTGTTGCTCAGGTTTTTTTGGGAATGATGTTTTACTGGGGAAGCTTGCTGTTATTTGTATGGTCCCCGCTTTGGTATATCCTATCGTCATTTACAGGTTTTGTTATTCTGAATATTGGTTTTGATAATATCTCAAAACTTATCAATGTCAACCTGATGAAAGACCGCTTTAACGTTGAGAACGAGAGTTTTTTGCAACAGGAGAAACTGATGGAAAATGTTTATTCGGTCAACCTCCAGACGAGTTACTTCTACCGTGGAGAGCTTCGTGAAGGGTGGATCAATATTGTAAATCCTTTCCGGGCTACGATGGTGATTGGAACACCTGGCTCAGGCAAATCCTTTTCTGTTGTACTACCATTTATCAGGCAGCACTTGCACAAAGGTTTTTCGATGTGTGTCTATGATTTTAAATACCCGGATCTTTCGATTGTGGCCTATAACCGGTTTCTTGCAGAAAAGGCAAAAGGGCTCCTGAGGGAAACATCCCGGTTTTTTGTGATCAATTTTGATGATATCCGAAAATCATACCGCTGCAATCCGCTTGCTCCGGAACTCATGGAGAGTCCTATTGATGCCTTTGAATCTTCAAGAACGATTCTTTATAACCTGAACAGGGAATGGATACGGAAACAGGGTGAGTTCTTTTCCGAATCTGCGGTCAGCTTTTTTGCCGCTGTGATCTGGTTTCTTAAAAAATATAGGGAAGGAATATACTGCACCCTTCCTCATGCAATTGAACTGTTACAGCTCGATTATGATGAACTCTTTGAGGTACTTTCCACAGAAAAGGATGTGGTCAATGTGATCAACCCGTTTGTAAATGCCTATAAGCGCGAAGCAAGTGAACAACTCGAAGGCCAGCTGGGCAGTCTCAAGATTGCCATCTCAAAGATCATCAGTCCCGAGATTTACTGGATATGCTCGGGAAATGACTTTTCACTGGATATCAATAATCCGGCACAGCCAAAAGTACTTTGCCTGGCCAATAATCCGCTTCGCGTTGAGATGTACGGAGCGGTACTTTCTCTTTTTATTACCCGGATGCTCAAGGTGATCAACCGAAAAGGGCAATGCCCTTCATCGCTGATCTTTGATGAGCTGCCGACTATTTACTTCCGGGGACTGGACACACTCATTGCGACGGCCAGAAACAACCGGATTTCAACCTTAATGGGAATTCAGACCGTTGATCAGTTGATCCGGGATTACGGGAAGGAACAGGCCAATGCGATCCTGACCAATATTGGCAATGTCCTTTCGGGACAGGCATCGGGGGAGACGGCCCGGTTTATCCAGGGACGTATGGGTAAGATTCTTCAGGAAAGGCAATCGGTCAATATTAACCAGAATACGCAGTCGTCAACCTTTTCGACACAGCTTGATTTTCTGGTACCTGAAGGTAAGATTGCCACACTTCCTCAGGGATGCATGGTTGGACAGGTAGCTGACAATTTCGGAGAGGTTATTTCACAGAAAAACTTCAACTGTATGATCTGTGCTGACACCGAAAAACTGGCAAAG
>Ga0209512_1001020_pt1 | contig 37893 bp, 42 predicted proteins | sample frozenSSSSmetaG_FD_184142 | JGI IMG/M metagenome (GOLD analysis project Ga0209512, IMG submission 184142) | Glacier valley bacterial and archeal communities from Borup Fiord, Nunavut, Canada, to study Microbial Dark Matter (Phase II) -... | ecosystem: Environmental > Aquatic > Freshwater > Ice >...
GATGATGATGACAACCATGAGCTCGATCAGGGTAAAACCCTGTTCCTTCTCACCGGCCATCACGGCGTCGCGACGCTTAGACATCGCCTTGTTGATGCTCTGGATCATTGTGATCGATTTCCTGTCTGGTAATTGTTGTGGACAGGTGGCCCCCAAAAACTGTTTGACCCCCTGGCTAAAGCTTCGTGGCATTGCTATCCAGTGCAAATCCCGTGAATGGGGGGTTTTCGGCTCCAGCGATACCCCAATACAAGGGGGGACAGCTTCCGCGGAAAACCCCAGATCAGAGCCTGTACGACCGACAAATGCAGAGACACACTTCGCGGGGCGCCGCCGAAGCGACGCCCCGCGAAGGTCTGCAGCGAGGTGTGGCGAACTACGGCGTTACAACACCGGTGTTGCTCGTCCACGTGCTACCCGTCATGTTCTGGTTGGTGTCGGTGAAGACATACGAGGTGGCGGTAATCGCACCCACGACGAGCGTGTTTCCGACGGTCTCCTTGAAGCCGTTGGTGGCAAGAAGCCCCTTGGTGAGGAGGAGGTACGAACCATTGTTCGACACCGCGTAGGACTCGGCAGCGATCGCCGCGTTAGCGAGGTCGGACTTGACCGACGAGGTCCAGGCCTGCTTGCGCTGGTTGAGGAACACCGGGATCGCGATGGCCGCGAGAATACCGATGATGATGATGACAACCATGAGCTCGATCAGGGTAAAACCCTGCTCCTTCTCACCGGCCATCACGGCGTCGCGACGCTGAGTCATCGCCTTTCTTATGCTCTGGATCATTGTTCCGGGTCCTTTCCCCAGCCGCGTGCTACTTGACGTGGTTGTAGATGTCGAAGATCGGCATGTAGAGCGCCACGATCATGCCGCCGATGAGCACACCGATGACGGCGATCATGAGCGGCTCGATGAGCGCGGTGAGCTGCTCGGTCATGGCCTCAACTTCTTGGTCGTAAAAGTCGCTGACCTTGTGCAGCATGACCTCAAGCGCACCGGAGTCCTCGCCAACCGCGATCATTTGCGTGACCATGTTGGGGAAGATCTTCTCCTGAGCGAGCGGCGCGGCGATCGACTGGCCCTGCCGCACCGAGTCGGCGACCTTGACGAGCGCTTGCTCGATAACCCAGTTGCCCGAGGTCGAGCCGACGATCGTGAGCGACTTGAGAATGGGCACACCGGCGCCCATCATCGTCGCGAGGTTTCGCGTCAATCGAGCAACAGCGACCTTCTTGTTTAGCTCGCCAAAGACCGGAATCTTGAGCTTGATGGGATCCACGAAGCTGCGCACGCGATCGTTGTTCTTGTTCTTGCGCCACCACACCGCGAAGATAATCCCTCCCACGACGGTGATCGGCACGATGAATACCATGCCGTGCGACAGCAACACGAGGAACTCGGTCGGCGCGGGCAAGGGTGCATTGAGCTGTTTGAACATCGCCTCGAACACGGGAACAATGAAGATGAGCATTGCGGCGACGGCGACGACAGCGATGAGCAGAACGATAACCGGGTAGGTAAGCGCAGACTTGATGCGCCCACTGAGCTTGACCTCGGCCTCGTAGTTCGTGGCGACGGACTGGAGGGCTCCTTCGAGGAATCCACCGGTCTCGCCCGCGCGAATCAGGTTGAGCATGAGCGGGGGGAACGTGTCGGGATGCTTGGCAAGGGCATCCGAGAGTGACGCACCCGCTTCGACGTCGCCGCGCACCAAATCAAACGCTTTCGCCAGGGCCTTGTTCTCGGTCTGCTCGGTGATGATCGTGAGCGTGCGCAGCAGCGACAGGCCAGACCCGATCATGGTGGCCATCTGACGGGTGACGACGGCGAGGTCCTTGATTTTGACCTTGCGGCCCAAGCTGAAGTTGATCTCCATGTTAAGACCGGTCGCGGCGGCCGCCGGCTCGATCGAGATCGGAGCGACACCCATCACGCGAAGGCGGCTGACGACAGCGGCTTCGGTGGGGGCATCCACTCGGCCCTTGACGACCTTCCCGGACGAATCCCGGCCGCGGTAGGCAAATGTGAGTGCTGTCGTGGACATTAGTGGGCCCTCTGAACTGTCGGAACGTATGCGTCGCCATAATCGACGCCGTATGAGGCGTGATTAGCGGCGGCGCCGTCGGTCGGATCGGTGCGGTGAACGAGTCTCTCGAAGCTGTCGACGTCGTGTGCCTTCTCGAGCGCTGCCAGCCGGGTAATGACACCCGTGTTGACGAGCTCGGCGAGATGTTGGTCCATCGTGTGCATTCCCATGTCGCGACCTGCCTGCATCGCGGTGGGAATCTGGTAGGTCTTGCCCTCGCGAATGAGGTTTGCGACGGCAGGGGTCGTGACGAGCACCTCGGTTGCAACCGCACGGCCCTTGCCGGTCGCTCGCCTGACCAGGGTTTGGCATACGACACCCTGGAGGGTCGCCGCAAGCTGTGCGCGCACTTGGCCCTGCTGGTGCGGCGGGAACACGTCGATGACGCGGTCGATGGTTTGCGGGGCATCCTGAGTGTGCAGGGTTGCAAACACGAGGTGACCGGTCTCTGCCGCCGTCAACGCCACCGAGATGGTCTCGAGGTCGCGAAGCTCACCGATGAGGATCACGTCGGGGTCTTGACGCAGTACGTGCTTGAGCGCCGCAGCGAAGCTGTGAGTGTCGGCACCGACCTCGCGTTGATTGACGAGTGCCTTCTGATTCGTGTGCAAGAACTCGATGGGGTCTTCGACGGTCACGATGTGATCGGTGCGCGTGCGATTGACGAGATCAACGAGGGCCGCCAAGGTCGTCGACTTTCCCGAACCGGTCGGGCCCGTCACGAGCACGAGACCACGCGGCAGCGTCGCGAAGCGACTGACCGAGTCGGGAACACCCAACTCGTGCAACTGTTTAATGTCGGTCGGGATAAGCCGGAAGGCGGCCCCTACGTCACCGCGCTGTTGATAGATGTTCACGCGGAAACGAGCGTTCGACGAGATCGTGTAGGCAAAGTCCAGTTCGAGATTTTCCCGGAAGTTTTCGAGCTGATGTGCGTTGAGCACGGTCTGAAGGGCGCGCGTCACTCGCGCGCGATCCCAGACGACGGATCCCTCGTACGGGCGAAGCGCGCCGTCGATGCGAAGCATGGGCGGCGCGTTGCTGGAGATGTGAAGGTCAGATGCGCCCAACCGCACGACGCCTTTGAGCGCGTCGAGGAGATCGGGGTCGGCGCTAGCAAGGGCCGCTCGCGTCGCCTCGTCGTGGACTGGGGATGCCGGCGCAGCCCAGCCGGAGTGCGAACCGACCCCGGGTGGCGGGTATTCCTGCGGCGATCCTGCAAATGCGAATGGCTCACCTGTGGGGGCGGGCGCGGCGTAAGCCACGGGCGCGCCAGTAGGCATCGGGGCGGCATCCTGCTGCGCCGTAGCCCAAGTCTCGTGCGTTGCTCTTTGGTTCACGCTGTTTTCCCCCTCGTTGTGCGGGCCCACGCCCGCGCGAAATCAGGCGACGACCCTGAAGATCTCGTCGATTGAAATGATCCCCATCTGAGCCTTCGCCCAGCCGTCCTGTCGCAACGTCGTCATCCCCTGCTGCACGGCCATGCGCCCGATCTCTGCGCTTGACGCGCGGGACACCGCGAGTCGCTCGATCTCTTCGGTGACCGTCATCACTTCGTGAATCGCGACGCGGCCGCGGTAGCCCGTGTTTGAGCAGGCCTGGCAGCCGATCGGTCGGAAGAGCGTTGGAGGCGCCTGCACGCGCGGGTCGTAGCCAACGCTCAAGGCGACGAGATCGTCGACCGGAGACTGATAGGGCTCGCGGCAACGCTCGCACAACCTGCGCGCGAGACGCTGGGCCACGACCGAGTCGAGGGCCGAGCCCACGAGGAACGGCTCGATTTCCATCTCGGTCAGGCGTGTGATGGCGCTTGGTGCGTCGTTGGTGTGCAAGGTGGAAAGCACGAGGTGGCCCGTGAGCGAAGCTTCGATGGCGATTTGCGCGGTCTCGTGGTCACGGATTTCACCGAGAAGCACAACGTCGGGGTCGGATCGCAGTATCGACCGCAGCGCGCTCGCGAACGTCAAGCCCGCTTTGGGGTTGACCTGCACTTGGTTGATTCCGGGCATCCGAAATTCCACCGGATCTTCGACTGTGATGACGTTAATCTCGGGACGGGCCACCGCGTGGAGGGTCGTGTAGAGAGTGGTTGACTTACCCGAACCCGTCGGCCCCGTGACCAAGATCATGCCGTACGGCTTCGTATACGACTTGCGATAGGCCTCGGCGTTTCGCTCCAGCAAGTAGAGCTGGTCCATGCCCAGACTCGTGCTCGAGGTGTCGAGGATTCGCATGACGACTTTTTCGCCATGGACCGTCGGCAGCGTTGCAACGCGCAAATCGATTTGCCGTCCGCTATGGATGAATGACATGCGACCGTCTTGAGGTTTGCGGCGCTCGGAGATGTCGATGTCGCTCATGATCTTGAGTCGCGAGATGACGCCGTTCTGAACGGCGCGAGGCGCGCGCTGCATCTCGTGCAGCACGCCGTCGATGCGGTAGCGCACGAGCAGGTCGTTCTCGCCGGGTTCGATGTGGATGTCTGACGCGCGGTCCTGAATGGCCTGGGAGATGAGCAGATTGACGAACCGCACAATTGGCGCGTCGTCATCGCGATTGTCCGCCACGGCGACAGCCGTTTCGGTGGAGTTCTCGCCCTCGATCGCCGTCGTGAGCTCACCAAGTTCACCGTCGGCGCGCAAATGCCTGTTGATGGTGGAGTAAAGATCACCGCGCTCGGCCACAACCGGTTCGATGTCTAAACGTGTCGCCGTCCGCACGTCGTCGAGTGCGAAGACGTTGCCCGGGTCGGCCATGGCGACCACGAGCCGGTTGCCGTTCATCGCAATCGGGAGAAGAACGTGCCTGCGACACAACTGGGCCGGCACGAGACCGACAACATTTCGGTCGATCGGATAGTCGACGAGTTCGACGAAGGGCAATCCGGCTTGTGCTGCGCGCGCTGATGCCACCTGGGCATCGGTGATGACGCCCTTTTCGATGAGGTTCAGGATCTCGAGGTCGTCGTTCGCCTGATTTCCGCTGATGGCATCGAGGCTCTCAATGGGCATGAGGCCACGAATGATCAGTATCTCGGCAAGTGACGACATCCCACGCTCCCCCCGGCAGCTCGACTTGTCAGAGGGTATGCACGAACACGCCCATGGCCCCCCTAGGAGTCCTAACGCTAACCGTGCTGCACATGCCCGCACAGTCCCGCAATAGAGTGCCCCCCAATCGGGGGGGGGTGATCAGGGGGCGGGTGGGTTTTGCTGTTTTGTCGGGTGCGCGCGACCGGCGAGCAGCCCGGCAAGCTTGGCGGCATCCCCCGCAGTCGCCTTGGATGCCGCGACGTTCGCCTCGGTCACGGCTTGCATTACTTCGAGCCGATTAATGATCACGCCACGAGGGGCGTCAATGCCAACCCGTACGCTGTCGCCCTTGGAATCCAGAATCGTGATGACGATGTCGTCCCCGATGAGGATCTGTTCTCCGCGCTTGCGGGTCAGGACGAGCATGGCGTCAGCCTATCCGACCGCATCAGACCAAGCCTCGGGCAGACCGAGTGACGCGACCGTCTCGGGGCTGCCCGTGAACCCGGTGCGCAATACCGCCATGGCCTGAACCGGAAGCACGGTGCTGAGCGCCGCCACCCACCGCTCGGTGTCGTCGTGCTTGCGAGACGCATCGACGGCGAGCCACACCTGATCGGGCCGCGTGCTCGCAATCGCGGCTGCATCTGTCGCAAGCCGCTCATCGCCAGCGCCGATTCCCCACGCGACGATCGTCGCGTGGCCATTTTCCACTCCGCGCGCGCGAGCGGCGAATGCCCCGCGGCGGTCGTCAACTCGCGCGAGTCCCTCCATCACGGTCGTTCCCGCGGAGGCAAGCTCGAAGCTGGAGTTCTCACCGGGCACCGTTCCCATGAGCGCGAGGGAGGTTGCCACCTGCCCGGCGTCGTCCCCAATGCCCACGATCACTACCAAATCGCCCGGCGCCCTCAGCAACACAATTGGACGCTTGGTTCGCAGGGCTCCCGGCTCAACCGAGTCGCTGGACTGCGCATAGCGTCGAAGGTCAGCCAGGACATCGGTAAAGGCTTCAGATTCCGTCGAGAGTGGGGGGACCGCGGATGGCGCGACGACGGTGTCGCGGGAATCCGCGCGATCGAGCAGATCGTCGAGTGGTGAGCGGCGATGCGCGGTCCAGTGTGGTTGCGGTTTCGGCGCATCCGGAATCTCGACCGTGACTTCCATGTATCGCTTCGCGAAGAATCCACCGATTCCCCCCGTGCGTACCTCTTCGGCGCAGACGACGCGCGCCGAGTCACCGTATCGCTCACGAGCCATCTCGTCGACGCCGTCGAGCGAGAGGGAACTAAGCCGGAATCGAATCGAAGGCACGCACCACTCCGATCGTCTCGATGCCGACCTGCGCCGACGTGACCTCTTGGTAATTGAGCACCGGCAGCCCCGAGATTTGGGGCGCAATCAGCCGGTGAATTGCGGGTCGAAGCGCCGGGGCGCAGACGAGGACCGACTCGTGCCCTCGGACGATCGACTCGTCAACCACGGTGCGAACCGAGGTGAGCACGTGCTCGAGCCGTTGCTGATCCATGATGATCTGAGTCCCGAGTTCAGATGGGCGGAGCGCCTCGAGCATGGACTGTTCGAGCGCGGGATCGATCATGATGATTCGGAGCACTCCCGCGTCAACGTGCGGTGCAACGATGACCGGTCCGATCGCCAGTCGAGCCGCTTCGATAAGGCCCTCGGGGTCCGTCGACATCTTGGCGCGCAGCGTGAGCGCCTCATAGATGCGTGCGAGGTCGTTAATGGGCACGTGCTCAAGAAGCAGCCCTTGAAGCACGCGCTGGACTTCGGCGAGCGAAAGCAGCCCGGGAACGAGTTCGTCGACCGCAGCCGGATTGATTTGTTTGACTCCGTCGGTGAGCATGCGCACGTCCTCGCGCGAAAGTAACCTTGCCGCATTGTTCGTGATGATGGACGACAAATGCGTCACGATTACGGAACCACGGTCGATGACCGTGGCGCCCGCGAGCTCGGCGGCGTGGCGCATTTCGGTAGGAACCCACTTCCCGGGGAGGCCGAACACGGGGTCTACGGTCAAGGTGCCAGGGAGTGAATCGAGCGCATCGCCCAGTGCGAGCACTCGCCCGGGAGGCGCCATGCCGCGTCCAGCTTCCACTCCCGCCACTCGGATTGAGTATGTCGACGCCGGCAGTTCGAGACTGTCGCGGGTACGCACCGGGGGAACCACGATGCCCAGTTCTAGGGCGAGTCTGCGCCGCAGCCCCTTGACTCGGGCGAGAAGGTCATCACCCGTCCCCGACGCCAGCTCGACCAGATCCGGGGCGAGCTGCACTTCAAGGGCATGAACGCGCATGTCGGCAATGAGGTCTTCAGGGCTTTCACCCGGGGATGCGGCACCCGCCGCGACCACGGACGCATCCAGCAGCTCCTTCGCCTTCTCGCGCGCACCGATCCGTCGCCCGATGATGATGAGTCCAATGCCGACCGCGAAGAAGGTGAGAGTCGGCATGTCTGGTACGAGCCCAAGCGCAATCGCAGCGACCCCAGCGATCGTAAGGGCAACCCGCGACTGCGAGAGTTGTGCTGACGTCACCGAGCCCATGTCGGCCTCGACATTGGATCGGGTCACGATCATGCCGGTAGAAACTGCCATGAGCAAGGCGGGAATCTGTGTCACGAGACCATCCCCTATCGTGAGCAGACTGTACGTGTTTACGGCGTCGCCGAGTTGCATGCCGCGTTGAAGCATCCCGATTCCGATGCCGCCAAGCAGGTTGATGATGATGATGATGATTCCCGCGATCGCATCGCCCTTGACGAACTTTGATGCCCCATCCATCGCCCCGTAAAAGTCCGCTTCGGCCGACACCTCGGCCCGGCGCGCGCGTGCTTGCTCTTCAGTGATCGCGCCGGTGTTCAAGTCCGCGTCGATCGCCATCTGCTTGCCAGGCATTGCGTCGAGGGTGAAGCGAGCGCCGACCTCTGCCACCCGCTCGGCACCCTTCGTGACGACCACGAATTGGATGACGACCAAGATCAAGAAGATCACGGCGCCGATGATGAGTGACCCGTTCACTGCGACCTGGCCCAGTGCCGCGATGACTTGGCCGGCATACCCCTGTCCGAGAACGAGGCGCGTTGACGCGACATTGAGGCCCAGACGGAAGAGTGTTGCCACGAGCAAGAGCGAGGGGAACACCGAAAAGTCGAGTGGTCGCTTGACGAACATGGTGGTCAGCAAGATCACCAGGCCAAACAGGATGTTCACGATGATGAGTAGATCCAGCAGCCACGCGGGGATCGGGACGACCAAGAGCAAGACGATACCGACCACACCGACCGGCACCGCGAAGGTAGGGAGAGTCTTCTTCATACTGTATTCCTCCTGATCAGGCGGTTCGCGCCGCGAGTCGATGGCTGCCGCTTGCTGCGCCGCGGGTCTTGAGCGACATGACGAACGCGAGTACCTTCGCCACCGCCCCGTATAGTTCCGCCGGAATTTCTTGGCCAACGGAGCACGAGGCATGCAGAGCTCGCGCGAGGGCAACATCCTGAACCATCGGTACACCGGAGGCAGTTGCTTTCTCACGGATTCGGGCCGCAAGATGATCGGATCCCATTGCGACCACTCGCGGCGCAGACTTGCCCGGTTCGTATTTGAGCGCAACCGCGATGTGGGTGGGGTTAAGCAGTACGACGTCAGCTCCCGTCACGGCTGCGAGCATGCGGTTGCGCCCCATGGCCAGCTGACGGGATCGGCGCTGAGCGCGAATCATCGGGTCGCCTTCGGTGCTCTTGTTCTCGTCTTGCACTTCGCGTTTGGTCATCCTCGTGCTCTTGCGATTGCGGCGCATGACGACGAATACGTCAGCGGCTGCGAGTGCTAGCCCCGCGATGATGGCCGACTGGGCAAGCAAGTTGACGGCACCCGTCGTCTCCGTGATCAGTTCCAATATGGGAAGCCCACCCGCGACTTGGAGGACTGGCATCAGGCCTTGAATCACGCTGAAGAGCACCGCTCCCACGACGAGAGTCTTGGCCAGTGCCTTGACGCCCTCCCACAGAGCTTGCGTACCGAACACGCGCTTGATCCCCGTGATCGCATTGAACTGCTCGAAGTGCGCCGTGGGCCGCTTGAAGTGAATTCCGCCCTGCACGGCCGTGGCCGCGACGATCGTCACCACGACGGCAACGAACATCGGAGTCATCGACGGGATGATGCTCTCGAGCGCAGCCGTCATCGACGCGACCGCACGACCCGGATCAGGGTCCGCGATGATGCCCCGCAGCGACATGGTCGTGACGACGATGGACTTCTGTACGGATGCGATCAAGCCAGGAATCATGACGACACCGGCGGCGATCGCGAGCCACGACACAACATCCTTCGAAGTCGAGAGCTGACCTTTGGCCCGCACCTCCTTCATGCGCTTGTCAGTGGCCTTTTCAGTGCGCTCCTGTGAATCACTCATGGGGGCCCGCCATCAAAACGCCTCAACAAGCGTGCCGGTGAGACCCTGCGTGAGGGCGGTGACGACTCGCGGAAGCGCGAGCAAAACAACCCCTCCGAAAGTGACGGTGATGAGAATCTTGAGCGGGAAGCCGAGCGAGAAGGCGTTGAGGGCCGGTGCAACCCTGGTCAGCAAGCCGAGGCCGACGTCGGCAAGAAAGAGCACGATGATCATAGGGCCGGCGATCTGCACCGCCGCGAGGAATAACTGTGAGAATCCAGTGACCAGTACGGCGCCCGATGGCGCGCTCGAGAAGGTCATCGTGATCGGCACCGCCGTGAAACTGCGTAACAGGCCGCCAAGAATGAGCTGGTAGCCGTCCGTCGAGAACAGCAGCGCAAGAGCGGTCATGTTGAACAACCTCGTGAACTGCGCGCCGTTGACCATCGACATTGGGTCGAACGCCTGGGCGAGCTGGAAACCGCCAAACAGGTCGATGAGGTTGCCCGCCGACTGAATTGCCGAGAACGTGATCATGACGAGAAACCCAAGGAACAACCCGACAACCAACTGCATGATGAGCGCGACAACGAACGGTCCGGTGTCAAGCGGCGCATAGTCGGCGCTGACCCGCGGCGCGACCGCAATCGCGAGGCCAACGCCGAGCATCGCCTTGATCCTGGTGGGGATGCCACTGTACGAGAACGGCGGGGCGACCACGAGAAATGCCGTCATGCGAACCCCCGCGAGCATGACTGCCTCGAGCCATCCCGCATCGAGTCCGGGCACCTCATGTGCCGATCAACTGGGGGATGAGGGTGAACAGAGATTCGGTGAACGTGATCATCTCGGCGATCATCCACTGCCCGGTGATGACGAGAGCGATCGAGACGGCGACGGCTTTCGGCACGAACGACAGCGTGACTTCTTGGATTTGAGTGATCGATTGGAATATCGAGATCGCGAAACCCACGACGAGCGCTGTGATTAGCATCGGTGCGCCGAGCTTCGCGGCGACGATCAGCGCGCGCACACCGATGTCTATGACGATGGCGGGATTCATTAGCCCGTCCTATAGCTGCCGATGAGCGAGGTAATGATGAGCCCCCAGCCATCAACCATGATGAAGAGCAAGATTTTGAAGGGCAGCGAAATCATCACGGGGGGCAGCATCATCATGCCCAGCGCCATCAGGCCGGCCGACACCACAAGGTCGATCACCACAAACGGGATGAAAATCACGAAGCCGATGATGAACCCCGCGCGCAACTCGGAGATCATGAACGCCGGGATGAGAGTCTGCATCGGCACAACATCGGGAGTCGCCGGGTTGGCGAGGTTCGCGGCGCGAGTCATCAACCCCAGGTCTTCTTGGCGGGTGTGCGCGAGCATGAACGTTCGCAGTGGCCCGGATGCGGCGGAGATCGCGTCGACGAACGACAGGTTCCCGCCCAGATACGGCTGCAGCGCCGCCGTGTTGATCTCGGCAAGGACCGGCCACATGATGAAGATCGACAGGAAGAACGCGAGTCCTGCGAGCACTTGGGTCGGAGGGATAGTAGTCAGGCCGATCGCATTGCGCGTCATGGCGAGCACGATGAAGATCTTCGTGAACGAGGTCATCATCAGCAGGATCGCTGGCGCGACGGAAAGTACCGTGATCCCGAGAAGCACGACGACAGACGACGCCGGTGCTCCGTCCGGGCCGTTGATCCCCACGTTGATGATGCCCCCGACCACGGGAGCCGTGGGAGCCACAGGCGCTGTCGGATCGGTGGGCGATGCCGGATCGGCGGTGGGAAGCGCTGCGGCTGCCGTCAGCACTGTACTCAGGAGCAATGCAGCGGCGCCGGCAGCTGCGACGCGCAGGGTTAGTGCAGTGCGGCGATACCGAGCAGCCTCGGTCAACGCCGCCCTCACGGCTTGAGACCCCCGAACGCACGGCGCCACGTGTCGGCCGACAGCAGCGAGCCTGCGAGTGGGGAGTGCGGTGATGGCCGTAGAAGCGCGCCAGCGGGTACACCTCGGGTCGGGCGCACCCCGGGCTCGCCGTCATCGATCTCCTCAGACATCGCCATCGAGAACGACTGCACCGAGTCAAGCGGCGCATCTGCCGTGTGGAGGATCGTGACGGCGTGCTCCGTGACTCCGAGAAGGAATCGCTTACCGTCGACGTCAACGACTGCAACCGATGCCTTTGAGCCGACGCTCTGGCGACCGACCACGGAGATCGGCTTGCTCTTACCGCCGCGGGTTCCCCGGCTCATCCGGCGCTGAGCAAACCAGATCACACCGAGTACGGCTGCGAGGGACAGCAGCACTCGCAGCGCGAGCATGAGGGTATCCATTTAGAACGTCGACTCCGGGTTTTCGAGAATCCGCGTGATACGCACTGCGTAGTCCTGATCTACAACCACGATGTCGCCGTGCGCGATGAGCTTTCCGTTGAGCAGGATGTCTGCGGGAGTTCCCGCAGACCGGTCGAGTTCGACGACGGCGCCTGGCTCGAGCGCGAGCAAGTCGCGGACCGCCATTCTTGTGCGCCCGATCTCCACCGTGAGCGACATTTCGACGTTGCTGATGCGCGAGAGGTTTCCGGGCGTGAGCGTCGCAGGCCGCGGTGCAACACTCGCGTGCAGCCTGATCGCGAACCACCCGATCGAGCCGGCCTCGGTCACGAGTTCGAACACGGCGGTCCCGCTTGCGATCACGAGCGCCGACGCATCCGATTCGGTGATCGCGCCCAGCACACCGGTCCCGAGGGTCGCGGTCGCGGCCTCGAGTGCGGGGCGCACGATGTCGCCAGGAGCGGCGAGCGCTTCGGTTACTCCTGCCGCCTCGGCGAGGACGCTCCGGTCGTTGAGCACCAGGGCGACGTCCGCGGCGCGAGCTCCGACGAATTCGGCCGCGAGCGCGACCGAGAACGGACCTGCGAGATCTTCCGGCGAGGGCTGGTGGACCATCGTCGGTCGCTCGGACCCGGGAAGACTGTCGGCAAGGGCTTCAGCGGCGGCCACTTGCGCCGCGTAGTCGATGGTGGAGCTGTGCGTCGGGGTGATTGTGGTCATGGTGTTGCTGCTCCGGTTGGTTCTTGGGTTTCAACGATCACGCACGCAAGTTGCGATCCGCTCGCCCCGACAGCGGCGCGTGCGAGCACGTGTCCTTCTACCGCGAAATTAAGCGGACGGTTTTTCGAGTGCGCGATCCGGATGACATCGCCCTCCGCGAGCGAGAGAACAACCTCGGGTCGCACCGCTGTGGTCTGAAATTGGAGCGCGACTCGCATCGGCACCGAATCGAGCTGGGCTCGCATCAGGCCATCAGTCGGATCGTCCTCGGTTCGCGCGTGGCCGCCCGCGAGGCTCGCCGCGAGCGAGACGGCAGGCATCGCGATCGTCAGGCGTGAGGTGACGCCGCCGATCCCGATGTCGAAACTCGCGACGATCATTGCGTCGCCCGGGGTCGCGGCTTGCGCCGTTTGGGGCACGTAGCTAAAGGACTCAACTCGCATGTTCTCGGGAAAGAGCTCTCCGAATGAATACCGGAGCAGTTCAATCGCATCGTTGACCGTGCGGACGACCAGTGCCTGCTCGAGAGGAGAGAAGGGGCGAGGGGGGATGGCGCGAGCACCGGTCCCGCCGAGCATCCGAGCGAGCCATCCGAGAGCGGGGGCGAGGGGCAGTTGCACGACGGCCCGCGGACGAACGCCCTCGATCGAGCACAGCACCATGGTCGAGGCATCCTCAAGCGAGGTGACGTAGCCGTCGTATGGGAGGACCTGCACATCGACGGCGGTGATCTGGGATGCCGTGCGCACGCGCGCTGCGATCTCAATGTTCCACTGACGAGCGAACGAATCGAACCCGGCCATGAGCATGCGCGATTGATCGCGCGCAAGGGACACCGGCCGGTCGAAGTTGTACGGTTCGGGCTCGTCGGTGCGTGCGTCGACCGCAGACACCATCTGAACCGTCATACGCCGTACTATCGGGCGCTTGTGCTCCCGCGTTAGGAATCCTGAACTAAGTCGTGTCCTATCCCGATGTCGTCGCGACCACCTTCGGGACGAGCGCTTTGGCCGCTTCAGGCAAATCGCTGAGCACTACGACATCAACACGTCGCGAGAGCGATAGATCACCGGGCACCGGCCGAGCGGATCCGAAGCTCACGGCAGAGATCTTGGAAGGATCGAGGCCGTCAACTTCGACAAGGTAGCGCAGCACCGCTGTGCTCCTCGCGCCCGCGAGTTCCCAGTTGCTCGCGTATGGGGGGCTCGCCGGGGTGGGGTCAGCGTAGCCCTCGATACTGATTTGGTTGGGAATGCCCTGCAGTGCCGGGCCAATCGTCTGCACCGTCGCGAGCGCCGCTTCGAGTAGCTCGGCGCGGTTCGGTTCAAAGAAGGTTTGCCCACCGATGAGCTTTATCGTGAGTCCACGTCCGTCGACCTGATAGCCGACCTGATCTTGAAGGCCTTGCGCCTTCAGCCCGGAGTTGACCTTCGCGACGATCGCCTCAAAAGTGGCAACCTCTTTCTTGGCTTGCTGCAGGCTGGTCTGCTCGGTGATCGCCGACGTGAATCCGACGCCCTCCTTGCCGACGTATTCCGGCTCTACGATCACGCCAATCGCCGAGTCGACATTGGTACTCGGTGTCGTGCCGAATCCGGTCGCGAGAGAATCGCGAAGTTGCGCGTACTTGTTGGCGTCGATACTCGACATCGCAAAAAGTACAAGGAACAAACACATGAGCACCGTCAGCATGTCCGCGTACGACACAATCCATCGCTCATCGGGGTGGCCCTCATCGTGACCACCCTTGTGGCCACGCTTGCGGCGCGTGCTCATGCTGCCTTGGCGAGGGATTCGCCCTTGTCGACTTTTGGTGCTTTGTTGGCGTTTTGCGGCACTAGGGCGCGAAGGCGTTCACCGAGTGTGCGAGGTTGGCTGCCAGCTTGGATCGCGAGCACTCCCTCGATCAGGATCGTCATCCGCTGCACGTCGAGCTCTGCCAAACGGATCAGTCGGGTTCCGATCGGCAGCCAAAGGAAGTTCGCCGAAAGGACACCCCACAGGGTTGCCACGAACGCGGCGGCGATCGACTTGCCGAGCGAGCCCGGGTCAGACAGGTTCTCAAGAACATGGGTAAGCGACACGACAGTGCCGATAATCCCGATCGTCGGTGCGTAGCCGCCCATTGACGTGTAGAACTTCGCAGACGTGCGCAGCACGCGTTCTTGAGTCGCGGATTTGTCCTCAAGCATGATCGCGAGATCTTCGGCGTCCAAGCCGTCCGCGACCCCCTGAAGCGCTGACTTGAGGAAGGGATCGTTGATCTTGTTTGCTTCTTGTTCCAGGGCGAGCAAGCCCTGACGGCGAGCGACATCGGCAAGTTCAACGAGTTGATCGATTATGACTTGCGGCTTGAACTTCACGCCCTTGAAAGCACGAGGAAGCGACTTCACCGCAGCAATGGCATCCGGGATCGTCCCGCTCGCAATGCCGACGCCGATCGTTCCGCCGAAGACGAGCATCATCGGTCCCAGCAGCAACAGCGAGCTGACCTTCGCACCCTCGACCGTCATCATTCCTAAGAGGGCCCCGAAGGCGATAACCACACCGATTATGGTTGCGGGATCCATCAGCGCATCCCTGTGCGGGCGGGCGTCGACGACTTCAGGCGGTCCGTCGGCATGGGGACTATCCCCAGCACCGGGGCCGATGTCCCGTCGAAAGACGGCAAGGCGCGAGCGCGGGCAATCACGCCGGCGCGGTAGCTCGCGATCATCTCAATGACCTGCTCCATGCTCTCGGTCACGATGTAGCTCGTGCCTCCGACGAGAGTAAGCGTCGTGTCCGGGCTCGACTGAATGCGCTCGATCAGATCAGGGTTGATCGCAAAGCGCGTGTTGTTGAGTCGTGTGACCACGATCATGGAGATTCCCCCGTCCGGCCGACAGTGAGAATCGGCGTTTCTCCCCACTGTCGACAGACCGGGGGCTCACGTTAGGCGAATCCCGTACCCCATTCGGGGCAATTTGTACCCCCTAGTTACCGCTTGAGGTTGGTCAGCTCCTGAAGAATCTCGTCAGAGGTCGTGATGATTCGCGCGTTCGCCTGGAATCCGCGCTGCGCAACGATGAGGTTCGTGAACTCTTGCGACAGGTCGACGTTCGACATTTCGAGGGACCCGCCCGCGAGTGTTCCGACCCCGGGCGAACCGGCCGTAGCGATCGTGACGTCTCCGGTATTGATCGAACTGCGGTAGTTTGACGACCCCGCCTTCTCGAGCCCCTGCGGGTTGGTGAACGTCGCCATCGAAAGCTGGGCGATCGGCACGGTTGATCCATTGCTGTACGAGCCGACCAGACTGCCGTCCTTCGCGATTGAGAACGCTTGAAGCGTGCCGGCCTGACGGCCGTCCTGCCGCGCGGCAACCACCGTGGTGAGCCCGGCGTAGCCGGTGACTCCGCTGAAGTCAACGGTCACTCCGCCGATCGCCATCGTCGCGCCCGAGGTGAGTTTTCCCGCGGTGAACCCGAGCGTATCCGTGCCGGTCGCAGTTCCATCGGATGCAGTGACACTCCACCCTCCCGCAGTGCGAGTCATATTCATCGTCACGGTTCGCGAGCTCCCCATGCCGTCGTAGACGTCGACATCTCGCGAAACGACAGTTCCCGTCGTCGCGTCATTGGGCAGGTTGCCGGTCATCGTCGCCGACGATGTCGCTATTGCTGGGGCCACGGTGTTTTGCGGCAAGACGATCGGTCCCATAGATCCTGCGCTCGTCGAGATGGCGCCGTTGACTGCAGTCCACCCTTGAACCAGTGCGCCATCCGGTGTCACAAGTCGGCCCCCCGCGTCGAACGAGAACGAACCCGCGCGAGTGTAGAGATCCTCACCGCCCGATTGCACGACAAAGAAGCCGTTGCCCGAGATCATCATGTCTGTTGCGCGGCCGGTTGCTTGGGCGGAGCCTTGCGAGAAGTTGGTGGAGATTGCAGCGACTTGCACGCCGAGGCCGATCTGGGCGGGGTTCGTGCCCCCGGCACCTGCTTGCGGTCCGCTCGCTCCCTTCACTAGCTGCGACAGGGTGTCCTGGAACTGGGTTGCCGACGCCTTGAAGCCCGTCGTGTTGACGTTGGCAATGTTGTTGCCGGTGACGTCCAACATGGTCTGGTGGGACCGCAGTCCCGAAATTGCCGAGTAGAGAGCGCGAAGCATGGTGTGCCTTTCGTTGTGGGGCTAAGAAGCTGAGACGACGCCGGAGATGGCATCCAGGCTGACGGATTGACTGCCGATCGTGACCATGGGAACGGCACCCGCGTAGGAGACCGCAGAGGCAATGCCCGTCTGCGGCCTTCCGTCGGCGGCGGTGTAGCCCACGGTCTTGCCGACGAGCCCAGCCGCCGCCATGCGCATCTGCAGAGCGAAGGTCTCCTGGGTGACCGAGGTCAAGGAGGTCAACTGCTCCATGCTCGAGAGCTGAGTGGTCTGCGACATCATCGCGTTCGTGTCCATCGGCGAGCTCGGATCCTGCGCCCTGAGCTGAGCGACAAGCAGCTGCATAAACATCTGCCCATCGAGCTTCTGCTTCCCGGTCGCCGTTGAGGGTGCCGAACTCGCGGGGATCGGAACGGCGCTCCCCGCCACTATTGCGTCGATGCTGGTCATAGGGCTTGTCCTTCTTTCTTGGTCACGAGCGACTTGGTCAGACGAGCACGTCGAGAGCGGATTCGGATCGCACGGCGATCGGGGCACCGAGAGATGTGGCGACGGCGGGAATCCGGGAATCTCGAGCCCGATTACCGTCAGCCGAATCACGCAGCCACTCGCGTCCAGACGGCTGGTTGCCGGACGAGAGGTCGAGGCTGAGCTGCCCGCCCGACTGCGAGAGGTCGCGCCGCAAGTCGGGCATGATCGCCTTGAGCGCGTCCCTGGCCTGCTCCGTGGGTGCGACCAGTTCGATGCGCACCGCGTCGCCGCTGACGTGCGCGCGAACCGTGACGGGTCCGAGATTCTCGGGGGTCACGCTGATAGTGATTATGTGGTTTCCGTCACCGGCGGCCCGCAGTGCTGCCAACGGTCGAGCCAGTTGCGGCACTAAAGGCGGGTCAGCTTGTCGAGGCGCACCGCCATCCGTTGGTGCGGCTGGCGCGAGCGGCGCGGCGAGCGGGAGTGGCGCGGGCGGGGCCACGGGAGCGGTGCTGGCGAGCACGGGCGCGGGATTCGGGCCAGGTGGCGCGACATCGGCGGTCGGGGTGGGCTTCTCCGTCGCGGCCGCGGGGAGCATCGGGCCGGATGCTGCCGCGGGCGCGACGGAAATCTGGGGGGGAGCATCAACGCTCACACTCGGGGCGGGGAGGGTGACCGGTGCGACCGGCGGCACGGAGGCGTTGAGGGGGACCGGTGCGACCGGCTGCATTGAGGCAGCGACAAACTGCGCGGGAGCGGGCGTGGCCGCATCCGTGCTGTGCTCGGTCGTCTCCGACTTCTTCGCCGAATCGGCGATTCCGGGTGACGCGACCGCTTGGCTCACACCCGGAGTTGTCGGCTCGGCCGAGGCGACAGACGTGTCAACCGGTGCCGTCGAGTGAACTTTCGCGAGCCGGGCCGGGCCGGCAACCTCGGTTGGCGTCATTGCGTCGGCAGCGTTAGGCCCAGTCGGAGCGGCAGCCGAGGTGCCGCCCGTTACTGGGGATGCGACGAACACCGCCGGTGAGCCCAGAGCCACGGTCGTTCCCGTGGGGAGGGCGGACGGCGCAGCGGCCGTCGCTGGATCGGCAGCTGTGGCGGCGGGTGTCGGATCGCTCACAGGTGCGCCGGTGCCGCTCGAAACGGTGCCGCCAGTTCGATCCGTTGCGGTGTCGGGCGTCTCGGCATCGCTTCGTTCATCCGATCGGCTCGGCGAGTCCGGCGCGCCTCCGGAGGCACGCCGGGGGCTGTCTGGTCCGATCGCCGCCCTGGCAGACTCAAGTTCTGCGCCGAAGCGCGAGTCGTCGGTGGGGTTCGTTCTTGGTTCGACGGTTGACGCTACCGGGGCCGCACCGATGTGGGCGGTGACGGCCGTCACGCGAGGCTCCCGGCAAGCATTGAGGTTTGTGCGGCGATGAGTGCCTGTAGCGCTTCAGCCGACGACCGGGCAACGGCGGTTGCAGCCATCGCCGCCTTCGTCGGCTGCGCCCCGTTGCCCCCAACGCCACCCGAATCCGGGGAGACCCGGCGGATCGTGACGATGTCGGCATCCGTAAACCAGGCTTTGGTCAGTGTCACCGACCGGCCGACATCGGGCGCATGGATGACGTTGCCGTTTCCCGCGTAAATCACGATGTGTTCGCCCCCGTCGAGCACGATCAGGTCGCCCGGCTTGGCCTGCGCAAGCGACGGTACAGCCGTGCCGGCCCGCGCCTGATCTGACACGAGTCGCCCGACTTTGATTCCCACATCGGAGAGCGAGCGCTGCACCAGCCCCGAGCAGTCGATCCCGCTCGAGCTCGTGCCGCCCAGTACGTACGGGACCCCCTCGTACTTCGCCGCGGCGTTGACAATGCTCGAACCGGTCGTGCCTGAGGCTGAAACCGCAGCCACTTTGTCTTGTGCAGCGAGTGCACCGATGAGCCGCGCGAACAGGTCGGCGGAGGCGCTGGACGCCGACGAAGTCGGCCGTTGCGCAGCAAGCTGATCGAAGTGCGCCTGAATCTGCCGCAGTGAACCTATCGAGTCGGTGATCATTTGGTCTCCTCCGGATGAGCAAGGTGCCAGGCGCGGGCGGAAAGGTCGTCGAGTACGAGCTGCTCCGATTTGTTCTCCTCGGCAGCCTGCTCGGCGTCAAATCGCCCCTCGAGCTTCTCGAGCCCCAAGGTTCGGCGGTGGGCTTCCGCGTGCGCTACCACCGCGACCTCGACGTGCGCGGCAGCGATCGCCTCGAGCTCGCTCAATTCGGACAGCAGCTCCGTGGTGGAGGCGCGCGTTGCCGCGATCGATGCGAGCGACGCGTGCGACACCGGATCAACGTTGGATGCCGCGAGCTCACTGCGCACCCGCCGCGATCGCGCCGCGCCAATCGCCTCATGATCGCGTGCGCTGTTGAGTTCAAGGGCGCGCTGATCCTCTTCGACTCGTCGCAGTCGCAATAGCCCGGACAGACTGAATGGTGGCGTCATGCGACAACACCAAACGATCCGACAAGCTGCGCCAGCCTCGCCCACGCCTCGGCCTGAGGGGTTCGGTCTGCCATGTCTTGGCGCAGAAACCGGTTGATCTCAGCGGCGTGAGTCACGGCCGCATCAACCAAGGGATTCGTGCCGGGCTGGTAAGCACCGACGTCGAGCAGGTCTTGCGCGGCGAGTCGGGCGGCAAGCACTCGACGCAGTGCAGATGCGTCCTCACGCTGCTGCGCGGTCGTCACGCGAGCCGCCACCCGCGAGACCGTCGCGAGCACGTCGATCGCCGGGAAGTGCCCCGCGAGTGCGAGCTTCCGATCGAGTACAACGTGCCCGTCAAGGATCGAGCGGGCGGCATCCGCTATCGGCTCATTGTGATCGTCACCCTCGACGAGCACGGTGTACAGGCCCGTGATCGACCCGCGTTCTGCGGTTCCCGCGCGTTCGAGCAACCGACCGAGCAGCCCGAACACCGACGGCGGGTAGCCACGGGTAGCCGGTGGCTCACCGACCGACAAGCCGATCTCGCGTTGCGCAAATGCGACTCGAGTCAGCGAGTCCATCATGAGCATCACGTGGGATCCGGTGTCGCGGAACGACTCCGCGATTCGGGTCGCCGTGAACGCCGCGCGAACTCGGACGAGCGCCGGGGCATCCGCGGTCGAGACCACGACGATTGATCTCGCGAGACCCGCCTCGCCGAGATCGTCTTCGAGGAACTCGCGAACCTCACGGCCACGTTCTCCGACCAGCGCTATCACCGACACCTCGGCATCCGAGCCGCGCGCGATCATCGACATGAGCGATGATTTTCCGACGCCAGATCCCGCGAACAGTCCCATACGCTGGCCGCTTCCGACGGTGGCGAGAGTGTCGAGCGCGCGCACCCCGAGCGAAAGCGGCGCACTGATGCGTGCTCGATCGAGCGCGGGGGGCACATCGTTATCAACCGGAACCCATCCCTCAGCAACGAGCGGTCCCTTGCCGTCGATCGGCCGCCCCATTCCGTCGAGCACGCGCCCGAGAAGCCCACGACCGTATGGCACGAGCATGCGACTGCGGCGGGTGCGCACGGGCATGCCAGCGGCAAGCCCGTCGACCGCCTCCAGCGGCATAGCCGTGAGCACCCCCGTTGCCACGGCAACGACCTCCGCTTGAACCCGGTTCTCGTCGCCGATCGTGACGACATCGCCGATGCTCGCATCCAGTCCCCGGATGTCGATACGAAGTCCTGCGACCGACGTGACCGAGCCGATGCGTTCCGGCCGCGCCGCAGCGATCATGGCGTCGAGTTGGGCCGGCCTGAATCCGGAGGTCACGCTCATTGGGGTCCCCCCGCGAGCGCCGCCTTCGCCCGGGCGAGCGCAGTCGAGATGCGCGCATCGATTGACCCGTGCTCGATCTCAAGGATCGCCCCACCGCGCTCGATGTCGGGATCCTCCACGAGCACGAGCTGTGCGCCGAATTCGTGAGGCACCATGAGGGCGATGTCAGCCGGGTTGAGGCGGATGCGGGTCAGCACGACTGCTACCACATCGGTTGCGCGCTGGACAGCGGCCCGTGCTGACCCAGGCCCCGTCGACAGCTCGTGACCGACGATTGCCTCGGCGAGTTCGAAAGCTGCCGCAGCGATCGCGAGGTCGACGGACTGGAGCGCGGGGAGGTGGTGTGCGCGGAGCAGCACAGCTGAATGCTCGAGGGCATCGATTGCGAGCCGGAGCTCGGCGGAATCTCTCTCGACTTGCACCGTCGCGTCGAGCGCAAGCGTGGCCCGGAGCTCATCCAATTCCTGCTCCGCTCTCCGCTTCCCTGCGGTGTAGCCCGCGGAATGTCCGCGAACGCTCGCCTCATCGTCGGTGCGCCGACCAATGGCGGGAAAATTCAGCGGGGCAAATCCCGCGTCAATCGACAAGGTCATCCTCCGGCACGTCGCCGCGTTGGATTGTGATGGCGCCGTCTGCCTCGAGCTCGCGCACGGATCGGACCATCTCTGCGCGGGCTTCGATGACTTGCGCCTTGCGAATCTTGCCGAGCAGAGACACCTCGTCGTCGAGCAATTCGCGGTTGCGCTCTGACATGTTCTCCCGCACGAGGGTGACGAAGGTTTCGTCTGCACCGCGCAACGCGATGGCGAGCATCGTCACGTCGATACCGCGAATCACTTGCTGCACGTCTCGAGGCTCAAGCTTGGCGATGTCGTCGAAGTTCAGCATGCGCGAGCGCACCTCTTCAGCGAGGGCCGGATCCCTCAGTTCGAGCTCGGCGAGCATCTCGTGCTCCGTCGCAACATCGGATCGTCCAATGATGTCGACGAGAGGCTGGACTCCGCCGACGATTTCGTGTGCCGCGGCCGGAGCGGTGGCTGACCGGACTCGAATCTTGAGCGCCTCCGCGACGACTTCAACGACCGCATGGACAGGAGTGCCCATGATCGCAAGTGCCTGCGCGATGTCCACTCGCGTGGCCGGGTCGAAGCGAGCAAGCACAACGGATGCCGCATCCGCCTTCAGGTGGGCGAGCACGAGAGCGACAGTCTCGGGCATTTCGGGTTCAAGCGCGTGAGCGAGCGTTGGCGGCTCGACCGCGTCGAGAAAGTCGAATGACCGACCGCCAACGGTGGAGGTCGCACGGCCGATGAGGCCGGCCGCGCGCTCCTCGCCGAAGGAAGCCTCCAGGAGGCTGACGGCAGCTTCGTGGCCGCCGCGAGCGTCGTTGCGACCGGTCTGCGTCTTCGCGTGAAACTCAGAAATTGCCGCGTCAGCCTGGCTCGCCTCGACCTTGCGCAGCCGCATGATCCATGCTGCGAGTTCCTCGGCCTCGGACTCGGAAAACTGACGCATGACCTCGGCCGCGCGATCCTGCGACATTTGCATGATCACGAGGGCGGCCTTTTCCATACCCGTCATCGTGCTCATGCGAGGCTCTGATCATCCATCAGGCTGCGCAAGAAGTCCGCGGTACGTTCGGGGCTGGTCGCCGCGAGGCGGTCGATATCCAGTCGCATCCGGTCGATACCGAGTTCTGCTTGGTTCGCCGTGAACTCGGCGGCTGCGGCGGGGAAGCTCGGCACGGGAACGGGGACAGGAGCGGGCAGCGCCGAGGGCGCCATGCCCGGCTCGATGGCCGCGGAATCCGGACTGTCGACAGCCGCTCGCGGTTGCGTGAATTCACCCAAATCGACGGCGTCGCCCTTGCGACGTCCGGCCATCCGCAGCCCGCTCAGGAGGATCACGAGCACAAGGGCAGCGCCCGCAAAAGGCACCGCCGCAGTGATGATCTTGACAATGTTGTCTTGTTGCTCTTGGCCACGGGCGGCATTGATCGCGGCAGCTGCGGCCGCTCCGTCGGGTTTGGTGAATGAAATGAGCTCGACCTTGATTGCATCTCCGCGCGTGGTGTCGATACCCGCCGCTGCCGACACGAGACCCGCAATTGTTTCGGCGGTCAGCCCGGTTACCGCATCCTTGTTCACCGCAACCGACACTGTTTGGCGCCGAATTTCTCCCGCCGGAATCTGCGTGGTCTGGGTCACTTTGTCGATCGCGTTGTTCTTCGTGCTCGAGGTCGACGTATAGGTGCCTGTGCCGTTGGCTCCCGTCGGCACTGCGATGCTGTCTGCACCGAGAACACCCGTCGCCGAGCCTCCCGTGCCGGTGAATGCTTGGTTCGAGCTCTGCTCGTTGAGCGCGGGCGCGTTCGTGGGCGTCGTGAAGGATTCTTCGACCTTCTGCGCCGACTGCAAGCTCATGTCGGCGGCCACGACGACGGTCGCGTTCCCGGTGCCAACCACCTGATCGAGCATCGTCTGCACGGCAGACTTGACCTTGGATTCGTACGTCGACGCTTGCTTGTCGTTTGATCCGCTCGCTCCAACTCCGACCGCCGACAACACGGTCCCGTCGGCGGAGACCACTGAGACGTTGTCCGGGGTGAGCCCATCAACCGACGCGGCCGTCAAATGCGTGATTGCCTGAACCTGGTCGCTGCTGAGGGTGTTGCCGCTGAGGGTGTCGATGAAGACCGACGCGGTGGGTTTCTGGGTCTGCGAGACGAAAACCGAATCCTTCGGAATAGCGAGTTGAACCGAGGCAGTGCGCACACCGTGGATCGACTCGATTGTCTTCGAGAGCTCGCCTTCAATGGCGCGCTTGTAGGTCACGGTCTGCTGAAAGTCGGACGCCGTCACACCCATCTTGTCCAGAAGCGCATACCCCCCGGTCCCGAGGCTCGGCAGACCGGCGGCGGCGGCTTTGAGTCGCTCAGGGTTCACGCTCGCCTCGGGCACCATAATTGTCGAACCACCGTCGGAGAGTTGATAGGTCACTCCGTCAGCCTTGAGGATGTCGACGATCGCGCTCGCGTCGGTGCCGCTGAGGCCCGAGAAGAGCGGAGAGTATTGCGAGCGAGTGAACCACGCCCCGAGGGCCAGACCGCCCACGAGTATGACCGCAACTCCGATGATTGCGATCGTGCGCTGCGCGACCGTGAACTCCCGCAACGTGTGTGTGAGGCGACCCAGGGCTGCCGATATCCCGCGCGGCATTAGGCCTGCATCCTCATGATCTCGTTGAACGCCTCGACACCCTTGTTGCGCACGGCCGAGACGACCTCAAGGGTCACTTGAGCACGGGTCGCGGCAATCGTCGCCTGCTGGATGTCGCTCAGGTTGCCGGTCACGGCCGAAACCGCGAGGGAGTTCGCCGACGACTGGAGCCCCTGGAGGTTGTCGATCGCACCCGCGAGCGCGGTTCCGAAGCCCGTACCGTCGGTGCTGGGCAGAAGTGACGTCGAACCGGCTAGGCCGCTTGTCGGTAGCACTGACGCGACGGGTGCAACCGGGATCACCATCAGCGGCTACCGATCTGAATGGCGGCTTCATAAATTGACTTGGCCCGGTCGACCACAGCGGCGTTCGCTTGGTAGCCACGCTGTGCCATGATCAGCTGCCCCATTTGGGCGGCTAGGTCGATGTCCGGGTAACGCACCATGCCGTTGGCATCGGCGAGCGGATGCGTGGGCTCGTATACGATGCGACCTTCCGCGGATCCGAAAGCGGCTCCCTTCACGAACACTCCCGAGGTGCCGGGGCCCGCCTCGGCCTCGACATAGCGGGCCTGAAAAGCAGTGCCGCTCGTTGCGGAAGCATTGTTGATGTTCGCGAGATTGTCGGACACCGCATCGAGCCACTTGCGGTGGACGACGAGCGCCGAGCCCGCGATGGCAATCGCGTCGTTCGTCATTACACACCGCCGATCGCCGCGCGGACCCCGCTGAACTGGGCGGTCATGGCGCTGGCGGCGAACTGAAATCGCAGCACGGTATCGATGTTGGAGAGCGTCTCGGTGTCGATATTGACGTTGTTGCCGTTGAGCTGGGTGGGATCCATCGAGAGTTTCGTGGCCGGCCCGACAATTCCGCTGCCCTGCTTCACCGAGGCCGCGAGGGCTTCCTCGAAAGAGACGCGTTGCGCCTGGTATCCGCCGGTGTTGACGTTGGCGATGTTGTTGGCTATCGCGCGCTGACGCGCTGCGAGACCATCGAGTGCACTGGACAGTGCATTAATCGTGACCGAATCGAACACGGGATCCCGTTCCATACTTCACGAGCAAGTACGGCCGATCCGTGGCCAAGGTGGTGAGCTATCCATAGCTCATAAATAGTTATCGGCAGCGTTCACGATCCGGTTAGCAAAATTCAGAAAATCGTGTAGCCCTCTGGCTTAACCTTCAACGTCGAGGTAGACCGATCCGGGCCGGTCAATTGCCGACCCCACCGCGCGCAGTGCGTCGAGGTGGCCCGCTGCAGTCTGGCGGGTGTGCTCAAGGTGCTCGATTGCTTCGCGCTGCGCATCGATGAGGCCGAGAACATGCTGGGCATATTCGTCGGGGAGCGGGCCCGGCATCGTGGGGGCAGACCACTGCGCCGAGGACATCCTCACGTCGTACGTGAGCGTTGCCCCCGCCCGAAGTCGCTCGACATCCGCTTCAAGTTCACGAATCACCGATCTCCATGCCCGGTCGATCTCTTCTCGGTCAGGCAAAGCCGATCGATCCCACTCTGTGAGTCGCGGCATTGGCTTGACCGGTCGCCGAAAGGAGTTCGGCAGCTTCGTGCCAGGTTTGACGCAGTGGCTCCATGATCGCGATGACCTCGCGGGTGCGGGCGACCGAGCGCTCGACATTCGCGCTCACGAGCTTGGTCGACGAGAACAGGTAGATCGCGAGCAGATTCTGACCGCCGTCCCAGCGCTCAACGTCGAGGGTGCCCGCGAGTTCGGCAACGATCGCTTGCGCGTGTGTGAGGTACGGGGATGCCCGATTCCAGTCCTGCTCGACTTGCGCCGCCTCCGCGCGCTGCAGGTCTACCAGGAGTCGGTCGAAGAGCATGGTGAGCAGTCGACTGGGCGATGCAGACAGGATTGCGTCCTGATTATATGCCGACCGCGCGAGGCGGGGGTCCTGTTGTGTGATCATCCTGATCTCCTCTATCCCGTGTGTGAACTACTGCTGGTGCTGGTTCCCGATGACAGGCTGGCAAGCTGGGAGCTCAGCCACGCGGACTGAGCCTTGAGGTTGCTCAGAGAGACCTCGAGCTTTGAATAGGTGGCTTGGAGTCCCGCACGCTGAGATGCAAGACGTGTATCCCAGTCGGTGATCTGGGACGAAAGGGATGCGACCGTCGATTGCTGCCCGGTGATCGCGGTCGTGATCGTCCCGGTGTATTTGTCTGACGCTGCGGTTGCCGCGGCAGCAATTCGCGACGCGACGGCTTGCAGCACTGCTTGTGTGCCTGCCGGGTCGATTGCCAGTGCGGCCGAAAACTTCACCGAGTCGTACTGGATCGTGCCGTCGCGCGTGAGAGTGAGTCCGATCTCTGACGGGGACCGTCCGTTCACGGGATCCGACGCTGCCGAGATGATTCTCTGCCGCACGTCCCCAACGGTTGAGTTCCCCGTGAAGACCCCGGCCCGCGTCCTTACTGCGCCCGTCGCCGACGTTGAGGTTGTGACCGATGAACCGAGATCGACGAGGGAGAAGACCGACGACAGGCTATTCACAAGCGCGGACGCAACGTTGCCAACGCCCGCTTTGTCGCGTGCGACCGTGATCGACACCGGCGAGGCCTCGACCTGCGAGACCGTAACGGCGACTCCCGGCAAAATGTTGGCGAACGAGTTGGTGGATGATGTGATCGCCTGTTGAGCCGAGGTACCGGCCCAGAGAATGATCGAGGCATCGCTCGCGGCCGTGACGGTCGCGGCGCCCGTGGCAGTGAGAAGGTTCGTCGCAGCTCCGGCCGCGACATCCCCCGCGGTGCCGCGGAAGACCGAGAAGGCGCTCGCTGCGCCGGTCGTGCTTGACGAAAATTGCAGTCGATACTGCGGTTGCCCGGTACCTGCGTCCGTTCCGACCGCGACCTTGATGGCCTTGACTCCCGTCGCCGATCCGTTGACCGCTCGGGCGACATCATCCAGGGACGTCGTGGCGGCGGTGAGCTCGGTCTTCGTCCCGTCGGCTCCGACAATCGTGAACGTCGCCGGGGTGTCTGGCCATGCCGTCATGGCGGCCGACACACTCACTTGGCCGCGAGCGACCGCGGTTACCCAGAGTGCGAGAGTGCCCGCCGAAGCGCCCGCGGCGGCGCTCACCGACACACTCGGTGCGCTGCTCGTGGCGGTGAAGAGATCGCTCGTTGCCGGCAACGCGGTCTTCGTCGCAAGGGTCGCGAGCGAGGCGACGGTTGCGTTGAGTCCTTGCATGGCGCCGAGGAGGGCTTGGCTTGTCGTGACGCGGCTTTTGAGGAGTGCCTGAGGCGCCGCCTCGACGGCCATGAGCTGGTCGATGAGCGAGGTCGTGTTGAGGCCACTGATGAGGCCATCGATTGCTAGCGACATCCTTGCGCCTCTCGACTCGGGCTCTTGAGGGTATGTACGCCCGGTGGTGACGACTGTCGACGGTTCAGATCTGTGGTCGACACCACCGGGCTATACACATCCGGTTGGACTATTCGGTCATGCTCCTGGGCTAGCGCAGGAGCTGCAGAACACCCTGGTTGGACTGGTTCGCCTGCGCGAGCATGGCGGTACCGGCCTGCGACAGCACGTTCGCACGGGTGTACTTGACCATTTCCTGAGCCATGTCGGTGTCGCGGATACGAGATCCGGCGGCCGACAGGTTCTCGGTGGAGACGGCCAGGTTGCGGATGACGCTCTCAAAGCGGTTCTGAGCGGCACCGAGGGTTGCACGAGCGGTCGAGATGCTCGTGATCTGGGCGTCGAGCGTGGTGATCGCGGCAGCCGCACCGGCGGAGCTCGAGAAATCGAGCGCACCCGCGGAGCCAGCCACGCTCACCGCAAGTCCCGTACCGGCCGCGCCCTGCGTGCCGGCGACAGCGCCACCGACCACAGAGCCACCGTTGAGCGCCGTGACGACGAGCTTGTTGTTCTTGTCGACCGTCGCCGTGAGGGACGCCTTGAAGGTGCTGTCGCTGTTGAGTGCGTCAGCAACACTCTGAACCGTGTTGTAGGTTCCTGCTACGCCGAGCGTGACGTTGACCGTGCTCGTCGACGTGCCGCTGGTGATCGAGAACGCTTGCGTGCCAGCGACCAAAGTCGGAGTCGCCACTGCGATCACGGCACCGGCAGCGCCGGTCGTGAGTGCGTTAGCGAGGCCCTTGACGTTTGCGCCGCTCAGGCTGACCGAGATCTGGCTGCTTGCGTCGCCGTTTGCTCCGACCTGGAACTTGAGCGATGCGTTGCTGCCATCGAGCAGTTGCGTGCCGTTGAAGTTGGTGGCGTCGGCGATGCGGCCGAGTTCCGTGGTCAACTGCGTTACTTCAGTCGTGATCGCACCACGCGATGTTGCGTTGTTCGAGTCGTTTCCGGCCTGAACCGCGAGGTCGCGGATACGCTGCAGGATCGAGTGAACCTCGGTGAGCGAACCTTCAGCAGTCTGGATGACGCTGATGCCGTCCTGTGCGTTGCGCGAGGCGACCATGAGGCCGCCTGTTTGCGACTTGAGGCCCTCAGAGATCGCGAGGCCTGCCGCGTCATCCGCTGCGCGGTTGATACGAAGACCGCTGGAGAGCTTCTCCAACGACTTGGACAGGTCATTCTGCGTGTTGGTGAGGTTGCGGTACGAGTTATTCGCCGCAATGTTGGTGTTGATTGTCATACCCATGGTGATTTCCTCCGTGATGTGGGTTTGTTAGTCGGCCCATCCGTGGTCCGGCACTGTGAACCTTCGGTCGATCTTCCCGGCGGGTAAGTATTCGGCCCGAAAGGGGGGTTAAGACACTGCTGAGCTCGCCCAACCCGAGTCGCCGAGATCGGCGACCATTCCCGCCTTGGCGTATTCGGCGACGCGGGCGAGGTAGGCGGCCCGGCGAACTTCGGCGATTCGCGCCTCCGGCGTCACTATGGCGTCGCCGTCTTCGGCGTAGTGGGTTGCCAGACCGTCCCGAATTAGTCGAACGGCCTCGGCGCGCTTTTGCGAAACGGCCGAGTGGGTGAATCCGAGTTCCTCAGCGATTTCTTTGACGCTTCGCTCCTGAAAGTAGATCTGCTCGATGATGTAGCGCATGTCGTCGGGAAGTGCCGCGACACTCGAGCGGACGAATACGGTCCGTTCGGCCGTGACGAGAGTCTCCTCGGGGGTGGCGTTGTCTGCGATGAGAAGGTCTGAGTTGATTTCGTCGAGGGCGCTTACCGACCGCGCGGCATCGGTCAGGGCATCCGTCGCCGCTTGGCGGTCAACCCCGAGTGTTGTCGCGATTTCGTCGACAGTGGGAACGCGGCCGAGCGTCGCAGTGAGCGTTTCTTGCACCGCGAGAGTCTCGCGGATGCGTTTGCGCACGGTGCGGGTCGCCCAGTCGTCCGTGCGCATCGTGTCAGCAAACGACCCGATGATGCGGCGGCGAGCGAATGCGCCGAACGGTACACCGAGGGTGGGATCGAAAGCGTCGGCGGCGGTCACGAGTGCAAGGGCGCCGGCCGAGGCCATGTCATCGCGCGAGAGGTGGGTTGCGCGGGAGCACAGGTCCCTGACGAGGTAACCGACTAGTGGAAGGTTCTCTACAACTAGAGCGTTGCGCTGGTCACGTTTCACCGAGAGCCTCTCACAGGTCACCGATTGGGATGGCACGTTTCATTGGAAAACGCGTTTGGCACTGCATCGGGTGACTCGTGCTGGGTGGGGTGCTTTGGGTAAGCCCCTGCGTGAGACGTTCCTTATTCTGCGGGACGAAATCCACCCTGCGCACCCCCCACTACGGGTGCGCGTGTCGCCACAACCCGCGACCTGCTGGTCGTGATATGCAAACGCTCGCTAACGCGACTCGCCGACCTGCCGATAGTGACATGTATGCCCAATCCAACCCTCTATGCGAAGATCGACCCGAACCGGGTTCTTCGCAGCGAACAGCCGGAAGGAGGCCACTCGACCGTGGGAGTCAATGAACTATCCGCGCTCTTGTGGCGTGAGCGCGAAATGCTCGAACTTCTCACGTTCAAACTGGAGGAAGAGCAGCTTCTGCTCACCGCGGGTCGAACCCGGTGGTTGCCGTTCGCGACTCGGGAGGTTGAGCAGGTTCTCGATCGGCTCAAGCAGTCGGCGTTCGAACGCTCGATCGAGGTCGCTGGTGTCGCGCTTCAATGGGGCACCACCGAGGACGCGACGCTCAAGGAGATCATCGCCCATGCCCCGTCGGTTGCCTGGAAAGAGACCTTTAGCTCCCATCTGCAAGCTCTCAACGAGCTTGCCAGCGGTATTGCCGCCCTCCGTGACAGCAACTTGCACTACCTCAGAGCGGCATCCCGTTCGACACAGGAAACGCTCGCGCACATCGTGACCGACAGCGGAACGTACGACGCAACCGGCGCAGCAGACCTCCCACGAACGCGCGCGCGATTCTTGGACAACGAGCTGTAAATCATGAGCACTTTCGGCGGGCTCAGCACCGCGTACACCGGACTTACAGCAGCACGGGCCGGAATGGACACGGTCGGGCAAAACATTGCCAACGTGAATACTCCCGGCTACACGCGGCAGCGAGTTGCGACATCGGCAAACGCGGCGGTCGCGGGAGTGAGCACGAACACTCCGATCGGCGCGGGTGTCAATGTTGACACGATCAGCCGTTTGGGAGATGCGCTGTTGGACTCTCGCGTGCAATCGACGGCAGCAGCGAGCGGCTTCGCGGATCTCACGGCATCTGCGATGAACGCAATCGAAGCGTCGACCTACGAGCCAGGCGATACCGGACTTTCCTCAACGATGCAGTCGTTTTGGGCATCGTGGCAGAACGTCGCCAATAGCCCGGGAAACGCGTCGGCGGCAAACGTAATGCTGCAAGCCGCGAGCACGCTCTCGTCACGGATCGCTCAGGGTTACACCGACAGCGCGAGCCAGTGGAACACGGTGCACGACCAAGCCGCCAGTGCGGTGGCGCAAATCAATACTCTGGCAACCCACGTTGCCGCATTCAATGATCAGATCCGTCAGACCACGGCGGCTGGGGGCTCCCCCAATGAGCTCATCGATCAACGCAACGTCATCACCGCGAAGATTGCGTCCCTCGCTGGCTCGACGACGGTCGGCCACCTCGACGGCACGATGGATGTCATGGTCGGTGGCAACCCGCTCGTGTCAGGAGCCCAAACTCGCACCCTCGTGCTCGCCGGGGCAACACAACTTGCCGATGCCAACTCCGCACCCGTCAGAGTCGAGTGGGCCATCCACCCGGGCGGTTCAGCTGAAGTTTCGGGAGGAAAGCTCGCTGCCGCCGTCGCCGTGCTCGCACCGGGGACGGCGGCATCCGGCGGGAGCATCGTTGCGGCCAGCGAAACGTACAACGCGCTCGCGACGCAGTTGGCCACCGTCGTCAACGCGATTCACTCCACAGGCGCAACGCCGACTGGAGCGACGGGTTTGGCGTTCTTCACGATCGATGTGCTCAAGCCCGCCGCCCTCGGGCTCAGTGTCATCCCCACAGATGTGTCCCAGGTCGCCGCAGGTATCCCCGGCTCGGGCGCGGCCAACGGTGGGATCGCCGACGCGATCGCCGCGCTAGGAACATCGACAGCAGGACCGGATGCGACGTGGTCGGCGTTTGTTGTACGCACCGGAATTCAGACGGGACGCGCGACCAACCAGGCGGCTGTCGCTACGCAGGCCTCGCAGTTTGCGGCCGCGCAGCAGGCATCTCAGTCGGGAGTCGACATGGACCAAGAGTCGACGGACTTACTCATGTACCAGCGCGCTTATCAAGGCGCCGCACGAATGATGACGGCAATCGATCAGATGCTTGACACCCTGATCAATCGCACGGGACTTGCCGGGAGGTAACACATGGTCTATCGAATCACGAGCCAGATGTTGGTGAGCTCCAGCCAAGACAACCTGCAGGCATCCATGGCGCGGCTCGCAAGTCTGCAGTCGCAGGCCGGTACCCAAAAGCTCATCACCAAGCCATCGGACGATCCGGCGGGCACCGCGGAGTCGATGCGGATCCGATCGGATCAGCGCGCGCTGGCCCAATATGGAACCAACGTCGACAACGGTCTGTCGTGGCTCACCTCGACCGACTCGGCGCTGTCTGCCGCGACATCCGCCCTCGGACAAGTCCGCGATTTGACCGTGCAAGGGGCGAACTCGGGTTCGCTGTCTGCCTCAGCGCGGGAGGCAATCGCAACCCAACTCGACCAGCTCAAACCTGCGCTACTCGCCGCCGCGAACCAGCAGTTTGCCGGGCGCCCGGTGTTTGCGGGCAACACCGACGCCTCGGTGGCCTTCAACGCCGATGCCACATACAACGGGGTTTCGGGCAGCACGGTGCAACGTCGGATCGGTCCAAGCACAACGGTCCGTGTCGACGGAGATGGCGCGGCGGCATTCGGGGTCGGTGCGAACTCGGTGTTCGCTCTTGTGGATAAGATCGCAGCCGACTTGAGGGCGGGCGCAGACGTGAGCGCACATCTGAGCGCACTCGATAGCCACCTTTCGTCCATACTGGGAGAGCAGTCCCGCGTAGGAGCGGTCTACTCGCAACTCGAAGGGAGCAAGGTGCTCAACGCGCAGGAAGCAGGCTCCCTCGAGGCGCAACGGTCACACGTCGAAGATGTCGACCTCAGCAAGGTGATTCTCGACCTGAAGACTCAAGAAATCGCCTACCAAACCGCCCTGTCGGTGACGGCGAAAGCTCTGCAGCCGACGCTCATGTCGTTCCTGTCATGAGTGGCGCCGTAACCTTCATTGCTCCTCCTCCGGGCCTGTCGCCGCTCGTGGACTTCGAGCTTGAGTCGATAGCGGAAGCTGAAGGCCTCTATTCACTTCGTTCGCTCGCGGCGCCCGAAATTCGCTTGTTCGTGATCGACGCGCCGCTCTACCTGCCCGACTACACGCCCGAGGCCACGGCCCAACAACTCGAGTCGATTGGGGCAACCGAAGCATCCGAGATCCGAGTGCTTGTGGTTACCACCATCACCGATAGCGGGCCGTCAGCAAACCTGATGGCCCCGATCTTCATCAACGCGACAAGCGGCGAGGCCGCCCAAGTCATTCTCGACGGAGACGACTGGCCGCTTCGCGCGCTGCTCGGAGTGTGACCGCGCTTCAGCCGCGCTTCAGCATTCTGCCCTCGGCGGCGAGGAGTTCCAGGTCTTCGAGTCGGTAGGTGACACAACCGGCCAAAACATCGACCATCTCGGCCGTGCAATCGGCCAGGCTCGACGCGACCATCCGCCGCGCAGCATCGTGCACTATTGGCCCGCGCCGGTTCGAAAATCCGAGTGCATCTTCAGACAAGGATCGCTCAACGAGGTTCACCGCGAGACCGAGGGATACCGCGAGGCCGTGCATCAGGTCGTGAGGCCAGACCGTGACGTCGAGCGTCTCGCCGAGCACCGAGTCGCGACACGTAGCGCATCGGGTATCGGCCGCTTGGCCTGGCCGAACCCACAGCGCAACTCGGGTATACCAAGTCACCATGATCGTGCCGATGAAGTCGTCGACAGAAGATTGTTCCATGCGAAGCGCTCCCGGGTCGTGTGCTGTGCAAAGCCTCACCGGAATGTACCCGGCATGCCAGTACTGACGGCAGTCGTTGCTTTTCGTGGCGCTCATTTGGGGGTAGACCGGGGGCATGTCCCGCGATTGGTTGTGTTATTCGTGGTGCGCATGCCATCCTCGAATTCTTGGCGACTGCGTGGCGGGAGCGAATACGGCAGGAGGCGGTTCGGTGGCTCGCATCGCTCACGTCGACGACCACGAGACGGTTCGAATCGGATTCTCATCGCTTCTGGCCGATCAGGACGACCTCGATCTGATTGCTTCACACGCAACCGTCGCGCAACTCGTTCCGATCTTCGGCGAAATCGATCTCGTAGTCCTAGATCTTCGGCTTTCCGACGGTTCGACGCTCGTCGACAACTTGGAACTGCTCGTGGGTGCCGGAGTTCCGGTACTCGCTCTTACTGGAGCCGATAATCTCGTTGACCTGCGAGTAGCCACGCGCGCAGGGGTCCTCGGCGTTGTTCGAAAGACGGACTCGCGCGACGTGATCATTTCTGCGGTGCGGCTCGCCGCGCGTGGCGAATCCATCGTGACCACCGAATGGGCAGCGGCAATCGACTCCGACCCTCAGCTCCCGTCGGCGGGGTTGAGTCCGAAGGAACAGCAGGTGCTGGCGCTCTACGCGTCCGGCGAGAAATCCGTGACCGTTGCTCACCGCACCGGGTTGTCGACAAATACGGTCTCCGAGTACGTCCGCCGAATTCGCACCAAGTATGCGATTGCCGGACGGCCGGCACACACCAAGATCGACCTGTACAAGCGCGCCGTTCAAGACGGTATCTTGCCTTCGCCGGAATGACGGAGATCGACGAGTTCCAAGCCGAGACCCAGGTACTTCGGGTGATCACAGTCGTGCTGGGAATCTCCACGCTCGTGTTTCTCGCCCTCACGTGGGCGCCGCTCACGGCCGAGACCGATTTTCTGCTTTTTGGCTGGCAATTGGCGAGCGCGATTATTGTCTTTGGTATCCCCGTGCTCGTGGCGGGATTCGCGTTTCGGCTCGGGAAGACGACGCTCAAGCGAATGCTCGGCGGCTACGCCGTGCTGTTCACAATTGTGGCGATCACGTTCGTCCCGGCGATGACGGCAGGGCCACTCCCCGCGGGTCTCGCCCCATGGCCGCTCCTGGTCACCGCGATCGGCACGGTTCCCGCCGCCCTCGCATTCAGTCCGCCCGCGGCATGGGCGTGGCTCGGACTCAACTCGGCCGCGATCGCGCCGGGTCGGTTCTTCGCGAGTGGAGGCAGCGAGTGGAGCGAGCCGCTGCAGTACGCCTTTTTCACGATCACGTTCGCGGGGATCTTCAGTGCCATCGCGATCGTCGCCGTGGCGAACGGCCGGTCCCTGGATGCCGCGGCCTCCGCCGCGCGCATCACCGACGCGAGTGCGGCCGCGACCCGCGCTCAAGCGCGGGAGCACGCTCGAATCGACGCGCTCATCCACGACGAAGTCATCGCGACGCTGTTTCACGCCTCGCAGGATCTGCCCGAACTCAACGATTCGGTGCATCGTCAAGCAACCGTCGCTCTGAACCACCTCGCTCGGCTGCGCCTGTCGTCCGGGGACAGCACTTCTCCCGTCCCGATCGACGATTTCGTTCGTGCGCTCGCGGATACGGTGAGCGCGCTGTCGCCTGACGTCGCGTTGAGCGTGCGCGGGACGCGGGCCGATCCGGTGCCGGCGGATGTCGCCGCCACGCTACTCGACGCAACGAGCGAGGCCGTCAGGAACAGTCTCGCTCACGCCGTGCGACCCGAGCCCGTCACTCGCACCGTATCGCTACAACTCGCTCACGATGCAATCGACATCACAATTCTCGACGACGGACCCGGGTTCGACCCGCAGCTGGTCCCGGACATTAGGTTGGGTATCTCGGTGAGCATCCACGGTCGCCTTGCCGCGCTGAGAGGGGGGCGCTCGAGCGTGACGAGCGAGCACGGAACGGGCACCCAGGTTCTCGTGGGCTGGAGGGCGTCGTGACGGCCACCGCGCTACCAGCCCCGTTCGGCATCAGGCAATTGACGGGCACGGGCGCCCGGGTCCTCATCTGGTTGTACTTCTCGACAATGCTCGCTTTGGCGCTGTGGACTCTCGGTGACGTGCGGTCACCGTGGCCCACGCTCGCCGGGCTCGTGCTCTTCGGGGGTGCGTGTCTCGCGTTGTCACTCGATTCCGCGCCTCGACTCTCTCTCGGTGTCACCACTCTGGTCTGGGGCGTGAGCGTGGCCAACGCGCTGCTCATCTCTTGGCAGCTCGTGGCGGGGGGCCACTCCCAGTGGTACTTCGGCGCGGGCACAGTCATGATGTTTTACCTGTGCTTGCGGCAACGAATCGTCCTTGCTTGGATCGGCTTCGCCGCCATGTCGCTCGTGATCCTGATGTGGGGGCTGACCACGCCGATTGGTCTTGCCGAGGCGGCCGTCCTTATCGGGCGACAAGCGCCAATCGTGCTCGTCGGGACACTCTTTGCCACAGGGATGCGCCGCACGACAATGGAGATCGACCGCTTGAGGGTCGAAACGTCACTTCGCGCGTCGGCCGCTGCCACCGCCGAAGCGACGGCACGGGAGCGTGCGGTGCGCCTGGCTGCACTCGACGAAGTCGTGACTCCGCTGCTGGAGACGCTTGTCAATGGCTCGCCCATCCAACCCCGATCGCGGATCGATTTTGCCATGGCGGCTGCTGAACTGCGCGACGGCCTGCGCGCGCGCTCCCTGAGCACGCCCAAGGTGCTTCAAGCCGCTCGAGATGCCAGGCGGCTCGGGATCGAGGTGACCCTCCTCGACGACAGCGACCCAGCGACCCTCAGCCCGATCGATCTCGAGAGGGCAGAGAACGCAACCATAGCCGCTCTGCGCGCTGCGCGCGATGGTCACGTCACGGCGCGCCTGCTTCCGCCCGGCCGCGACCACATCGCAACGATCGTCGCGGATGGCACTGCACACCGCTCTATCGAGGTCACTCGCGAAGACTGAGCCATACCGCCGCAGAAACGGCGAAGGCCCCGGAGCCTCAGACTCAGGGGCCTTCGCGCTCGATCTGACGGGCTAGTTGTACGTTCCCGGGGTGTAGTCGTCCGAGCTGAAGCTGTCGAAGTCGACGAAGCTCAAGTCGCTCTCGGTGAACACCGCGTCATCCGTGAAGATGCGGTTCGGGTAACGCTCGGCCTTGGCTTCCTCGGTTGCTTCGACTGACACATCGCGGTAGCGCGGGAGACCCGTGCCGGCCGGGATGAGCTTTCCGATGATCACGTTCTCCTTGAGACCCATGAGCGGGTCGGACTTGCCTTCCATGGCGGCCTGCGTGAGAACACGCGTGGTCTCCTGGAACGACGCGGCCGACAGCCACGACTCGGTCGCGAGGGATGCCTTGGTGATACCCATGACCTCCTGACGCGCCGAAGCGGTCTGCTTGCCTTCGGTGAGCGCGGCACGGTTGAGCTCATTGTACTTGAGTCGGTCGACAAGCTCGCCCGGAAGGAGCCCGGTGTCACCGTGGTCAACCACGGTCACCTTGCGCAGCATCTGGCGAACGATGACCTCGATGTGCTTGTCGTGGATCGGTACGCCCTGCGAGCGATAGACCCCCTGCACGCCGTCGACGAGGTGCAACTGCACCGCGCGAACTCCCTTGACGCGAAGAACTTCCTTCGGGTCGAGGTTTCCGACGTGCAGCTGCTGCCCGAGGTCGACGTGCTGGCCATCCTCAACGAGCAGGGTGGCGCGACGTAACACGGGGTACGCGATCGGCTCGTCGCCGTTGTCGGGAGTGAGGATCAGGCGGCGAGCCCGATCCGTGTCCTCGATCGTGATGCGACCAGCGGCCTCGGCAATCGGGGACGCACCCTTGGGGGTACGAGCCTCGAAGAGCTCCGTGACGCGCGGCAGGCCCTGGGTGATGTCATCCGCGGATGCGACTCCACCGGTGTGGAAGGTACGCATCGTCAGTTGGGTGCCGGGCTCACCGATCGACTGGGCGGCGATGATGCCCACCGCCTCGCCGATGTCGACGAGCAGGCCGGTCGCAAGCGAACGACCGTAGCAGACCGCACACACACCTACGGCCGACTCACACGTGAGCACCGAGCGCACCTTGATGTTGTGTACTCCACCGGCAAGCAGCGTGTCGAGGAGC
>Ga0209512_1001024_pt1 | contig 37835 bp, 33 predicted proteins | sample frozenSSSSmetaG_FD_184142 | JGI IMG/M metagenome (GOLD analysis project Ga0209512, IMG submission 184142) | Glacier valley bacterial and archeal communities from Borup Fiord, Nunavut, Canada, to study Microbial Dark Matter (Phase II) -... | ecosystem: Environmental > Aquatic > Freshwater > Ice >...
AAGCACTTTCTTTCGAAAATCTATCGAATATGTCTTACCAATTATTTTTTAATTTATACAAAGTTATTGTAACTACTTTATAGTGGTTTAGCTATATATTACCAAATAGGCGATAGAGTAACAGCTCGAGGAAGTCAGGATTACTTAAAACAAAAATAAAATGGAAAAAAAGATTATTTATTAAATTCGCTTCACAAAATAAATTTTTAAGAGCTATTTATAAAGGATTTAACTGCCAAAAAATGCGCAAGTGTTTAAAGAAACTTCTTTTTAAGAAACTAATAGTAACAAAATAACTAAAAAATGTGAAGGTTGCGACAGAAAACGTTAATTACTTAGGCTTTTCAAAATTCCACGCAAGGTTTGAATTTCAGCATTTGATAGCTTATCTACGCGAGTGAATATATTAGTAATATTCCTCATCATCCGAGGTTTTTTGTCTAAAGATTTAAAGAAATTTTTATTATCCAATTCTTCTTCTAAATGGTTAAGGAATAATGCTACTTCATTTTTAGTGGCAAGCTCTTGTAGGTTAGGTGAATGTTGCGCCGTATTGCTCTTAAATATTTCATGACAAATCACTGCCACCGCATGCGCTATATTCAACGAATTAAAGTCTGTGGTATCAATAGTTAGGATTTTATTGGCTAGCATTATTTCGTCATTATTTAGGCCGCTATTTTCCCTACCAAACATAATTCCAAATTTGCAATCTCGCACTGCCAGTTCTTGCGCGAGCTTTTTAGAAGTTACATATTCTTTGTTCATGTCCCGTGGTACAGAGGTTGTCGCGTAAACATATTCAAGATCAGAGATAGCTGCACTTAAATCATCATAAACCTTAGCATTATGTATAATATCAATTGCACCCACTGACATGTTATCTGCTTTTTCATTTGGCCAGCCATCGCGCGGGGCAACTATCCGCAAATTTCTAAAGCCGAAGTTTTTCATGGCGCGCGCTGCAGCACCAATATTTTCACCCATTTGCGGAGCTACTAAAATAATCACCGCTTCATTCATTGTTATCATCACCAAAGAAAACTTGCCCGGCAGGTAAGCTATGAATTTTGCCGTCAGCAGCTCTTAACCTGATGCCGCCGCTAAAATCTATATCTTTAAATATTCCGGTTATTTTATCTTTACCATCATCAACCGAGATAACTTCGTTCAGTTTTGCAGCTTTTTTCAACCATAGTTTCCTGATTTCAATAAATCCTGATTGCTGCCAAATAGAGCAATATTTCTCAAAATTAAGTATAAAATTGTTGATTACTTCTTCAAGTTCTACATTACTAACTCCCTCATCAGCAAGGGAAGTAATAGCTTGATTAACATTATCAGGAGTTGTTTTTACATTGACGCCAATACCCACTACCAAGCTTGTATTATCATTAAAGCTTAGTGATTCAAGTAAAATTCCAGAAATTTTTTTGCCGTTAACCAAAATATCATTTGGCCATTTTAATTTTATATCAGGGGACAGGCTTGCTTTCCTGGTAAGCGAGTAGATCAGATCAAACGCAGCAAGAGCTGTCACAAACGACATTTGAGGTTGTTTACTAATAGGAATATTTTCATTTAAGAGGATACTTAAAAATAAATTACCTCGTCCGGATTCCCAAACACTGCCTTGCCTTCCACGGCCACTAGTTTGAGACCTTGCCCATACGACAAAATTCCCTATCCTACATACACGTGCAAGCCTGAGAGCCTCAGAATTTGTACTATCAATCTCATCAAAAATCAGAAGATTATATTTTTTAAGCCAGGTTAAATTTGCCAATATTTTTATAAGTTTGAAATAATTTAAGTTATTATACTAAAAATATATAAATAATTGAATGTTATTTTTAAATGCGAAAATTATTCATAAAGAACGGGAATATTAATATAAAGCAGACGCTTATCAAAGTGATCAAGAATAACCCGCGATTAGTTGGGATTCTTTCAACTTCAATTTCACTATCGATAAAATACATAGTTTTGATAATTTTAAGGTAGTAAAAGCTTGCAACAACACTTGAAGCAATACCGATAAACACTAAAACAAATTCTTTGGCGGCAACTGCTTGGTAAAACAAATAATACTTACCAAAAAATCCGGCAAATGGTGGCAAGCCTATCATAGAGAACATAATGATAGTAGCAACTGCTGCAATTGTTTTCCTGTTGGATGCAATACCTTGGATATCTCTAAATGTCGCATCTTCAGCTTTGCTTCCAAGAAGAGCTATGAGACACGCAAAAAACCCAATTGCTCCTATAGTATAAATCATCATATAAATTTGAGCTGCGTAATCTCCTTCAGAACTATGTAAAGTAATTCCAATTAGCACGTACCCAACATTTAATATTGTACTATAACCCATTAGTCTCTTTAATGATTCTTGACGGATAGCACCAAGCGCGCCGATAATCATTGATAATCCGGCTGCAATTCTTATCAAATCGACTGATATTTGTGTATAGTCCCAAACAATGAAGTGGATTACATTAAATAAAATGGCAAGTACGCCGATTTTCTGCGTGGTTGAAAAATATGTGACAGCAGATATAGGTGCTCCTTCATATACATCAGGAGTCCACATATGGAACGGGGCAGCAGAAAGCTTAAATAAGATCCCCGATAAAAACAATATCACTCCGATAACAAGACCGACATTTATACTATTTGCAGCTGGATCAAGTAAAGTGGCAATCGTTGTATAATGCAGGCTACCACTAAAGCCATAAATAAATGACATCCCAAGTAAACTAATACAACTAAGCAGAGCTCCAAGTACGAAATATTTCAAAGCAGCTTCAGACGACTTGTAACTCGACGTATTAAAAGCTGCAAGTGCGTATCCGGCAAGTGCTTGCAATTCAAGTCCACAAAATAATAATAAAAGATCCCGCGAGGAAATAGATACGAAAATTCCAAGAGTGGAAAGCAACGTTAAAGAGACAAATTCGTGTTTGATCTCATTATTAGAAATTTTACAAAAATCTCGGTACATTATAATATTGGCGATAGTAAACATGAGTACCAAAGCTTTGAAGAAACGCGAGAACCCATTAATTACGAAACTATCATGAAACGCGCTTACCTCGAAAGATGGCATCTGTAAAATAAACGCTACAAGTGCAATACATAAAATAACAGTGCTATCGATAACTCTATGAGTTTTTTTGCAATATACTGCTATCAACTGACCGAGTAGCGCAATAGCTATCAGAATCAATTCAGGGCTTAAAATCGTAAAATTATATAACATAAATACCTTTGCGCCTTATAATTTACTTGAAAGAGTCATACACTTTCAGCAAGCCTTCAACCGGCAAATTAAAAGTTTTAATAATAGTTTCAGGGACAAGGCCAAAATATATTATCAGAATAACAAGGGGGGCTAGCGCTAGCATTTCGTAAATCTCTAAATCTTTAAAGCTCAATATATTTTGATTGGTAATCTCACCAAACATCACGCGCTTATAAAGTTTCAGCATATACATAGCACCAAGTACTATTCCAAATCCCGCGATCACAGCAACAATATTATTTACTTTAAAAATACCAAGGATGCTAAAGAACTCTCCGATAAACCCACTAGTGCCTGGCAGTCCTATAGAGCCAAGCATACTAATCATGAACAACACAGCCAAAATCGGCATTTTGCTTGCCACCCCGCCGTATTTATCAATTTCTTTGGTATGATTTCTTTCATATAAAATACCAACTATCAAAAACAATGCCGAAGATATCACCCCGTGGCTGATCATTTGAAATATCGCTCCTTGGATTCCTATTTTCGTGAGGCTAAAAATTCCACCTGTTACGTAACCCATGTGAGCTACCGAAGAATAAGCAATCATTTTTTTCATATCTGTTTGGGCAAGTGCTACGAGTGATGCGTAAATTATAGCAAACGAGCTCAGTATTAATATGTAGATAGCGAGTTCTGCTGAGGCTGCGGGCAACATCGGTAGTGAAATTCTTAAGAAAGCATAACCTCCGAGTTTTAGCAAAATACCTGCAAGCATAACAGACCCTGCAGTGGGTGCTTGAACATGTGCGTCTGGCAGCCATGTATGGAAAGGCGGTATGGGAACTTTAACGGCAAATGCAATGAAAGTCGCAATAAATAAATTGCGCTGAACTGCAAGTGAGAACGTCGGCACTATCTGCGTAAGCTCAGGGATACTGAATGTATGCGCTTTTGTATAGATATAAATCAACGAAATAAGAAAGAATACTGAGCCAAAAAATGTATATATAAAGAACTTGATAGAAGCATAGATTCTATTCTCGCCCCCCCAAATCCCAATAATCAAGTACATTGGAACTAGAATCACTTCAAAAAACAAGAAAAATAACAGTAGATTCAATGAGCTAAAAGCTCCGATACAAAAAGCTTCAAGCAGTAAAAAACATAGTAAAAATTCTTTGATATATTTTTTCACTGTAAATAGGCTTGCTATAATACAGATTAGTGTAAGTAACGCGCTTAAAAAGATGAAATAAAGTGAGATTACGTCAATTCCGAGATAATATTCAAGACCTATGGTTTTGACCCATTTATGCCTTTCTACAAACTGATATCCACCATCACTTGCATAATCAAATTTTATAAGCAAATATATTGTAGATATTAGAGTAAATATCGAGCTTAAGATTGCCACGTACATAGCATAGGCTTGCTTGTTAGGTGATCTACTTTGGCTAACAAAAAATGCTATATAAGCAGCTGACAGTAGTGGCAACAACAAACAAATAGATAAGATTGGCAATTCAGACATTTTGTAATTCTATATTATTCTTATAAGATTAAATACAAAGTAAGAGATACAAATTACTATTGCAAGTAGTGTGATGAATGCATAATTAAATATATATCCGGTCTGAAACCTACTCACCACAAAAGCAAAACCACGAGTGGCAGCAGATAACCCTTGAGGCCCGAATCTATCGACAGCTTTTTGGTCAAATATATTCATAAATTTGCTGATCTTTGTAAGTGGATTTACGATTACGCTATTATAAATTTCATCAAAGTAATATTTATTGTACAAAATAGAATAAATTAATTTTGTATTATCTGCGATCTTAAAATAAAGCTTATTTTTATAACAGTAAAATCCAATTAGCATACCACCAACTCCTGCAATTAATGGCAGCAGCTCAATTACTAACGGCAAGTGCTCGAGGTTATTATTGTGTTTCAAATTGAAAATACTGTTTACGAAATAGCCATCTACGTTACCGATATCAAGTATATAACAGCCTATCATCCCAGTAAGTAAGCTGCCAGCAATTAGGAATATCAGCGGAATATTCATTACAACGTCTGCTTCATGCGCATTTTCAAAAGCATTTTTAGTTAAATTTGTGGTACCATGAAAGACTAAAATAATAATTTTCATTGAGTAAATGGCAGTAAGTACCGCTACTGTAATACCGATAATAAACATTGAGTTTCCAATATTTGGCGTAGCATATACAGATTCCAAAATAAGATCTTTTGAATAAAATCCTGCTAGTGGAAAAATACCGATAATTGCAAGTGATCCTACCCAGAAATTAATATAAGTAATCGGCATTTTTTCAGCAAGCCCTCCCATCTTGAAGATATTTTGCTCATGGCATCCGTGAATAACGTTACCTGCCGATAAGAACAGTAAAGCTTTGAAAGCTGCGTGGGTTGCTAAGTGAAATATTGCCGCTTGGTATGCCGATACTCCGCACGCTAAGAACATATATCCAAGTTGGCTACATGTAGAGTAGGCGATTATCTTTTTTATATCTGTTTGAGTTATAGCGATGCTTGCTGCAAACAAGCATGTGATGCCTCCAACATATGTAATTATATGTAAAACAAAAGGACTATATTCAAAAAGATATGAACACCGCGCTACTAAAAATACTCCGGCAGTCACCATAGTTGCAGCATGAATAAGCGCAGATACAGGAGTTGGCCCTTCCATCGCATCAGGTAACCATATATGGGCTCCAAGCTGTGCTGACTTGCCCATACATCCGATAAATAAAAGTAGGCATATAATATCTAATACTGAAAATTCATAATCCATAATATCAAATGTTATAAGAGAAAGTTCTTCACCTTGAGTGAATACCCCTACAAAATCTGCATGCCCAGTATAGAGAATTATCATTATAATCCCAAATATAAAGGCGATGTCCGTAATTCTATTAACTATAAATGCCTTGATTGCGGCCTTATTTGCCTCAGGCTTTTTATACCAAAATCCAATGAGTAAGTAGGAGCATAGTCCTACCCCTTCCCAGCCAAAGAATAATTGCAAGAAATTATCAGCTGATACTAAAGCAAGCATGAAAAATGTAAAAAGAGATAGAAATGATAGAAACTTCGGTAAGCCCTCGTCATCTTTCATGTAACCTAGTGAATAAACGTGCACAACTGCTGACACCCAGGTAACAACTACAAACATAATACTAGTTAATGAGTCAACGTAAATCGCCCAGTTCACTGAGTTTTTACCGAAAGTAAACCATTTGCTAAGAGTAATATGTAAAATATTATTATTAATAGCAGCGCAGTAGAATATATATATTGCAAGAACGCTTGAAGTAATCATCAGACTACTTGCAATGATTCCTGCATTTTTTTTATTGATAGTTTGACTAAAAAGCCCGTTTATAAGACCAGCTAGAAGAGGCAGCATTACAAGCAAGATCGCAGCAAGTATCATGCACCCTCACTTAAATTTAGTAGTGTTTTTTTTAGGGCAAATTTCTGCTTAAGCTTTCTAGTAAGACTCAAGCAAGTATCTGCACATTTTGCAAAAATAGATTTCAACGAGTTTAAGATATTCACTTCTCTACCCCCTCATCTGACTTATATCTTCCACTTCAATAGAGCCCTTATTACGGAAATAAAGCACTAAAATAGCAAGTCCTATGGAAGTTTCGGCTGCTGCAATGGTCAAGATAAATATACTGAAAATCTGCCCTTGCAGGTCATTTAAATACACTGAAAATGCAACGAAATTTATATTTACAGATAATAGCATTAGTTCAATTGACATTAAAATATTAATTACACTTTTGCGGTTCATGAATAAACCAGATACGCCAATTGCAAATATTATGATCGACAATATCAAATAATGCTCTAAGGAAATATTATTCATCATATTTAAGCCCTTCAACACCCTTATTTGAACTAACTTTTATTATGTCCAAGCTATTAAGCTTATCTCTTGCTAGCTGCTTAAATACATCTTGACGTTTTACGCCTATTCTAGTTCTTAAAGTAAGGCTAATACATGCGATCATCGCAACAAACAAAATCAGCCCCGCAATTTGGAACGGTAATATAAAGTCTGTATATAACACTCTACCAATCACATAAACATTGCCGATTTCAGGTGACATCATGAATCTGCCTGCCTGCTCTAGATTAATTGATTTAGTACCGACCATGACAATGGCTGCAAGATCTATAAATAAAATAAAGGCAACCAGTGCCCCCACTGTTAGATTTTTTCGTGAAGCCTCACGCATTTTTGCAAAATTCACATTCAGCATCATAATGACGAATAAGAATAATACAGCAACAGCTCCAACATATATTACAACAAGCATCATCGCTAAAAATTCAGCACCAATAAGAATGAATAATCCAGCAGCATTGCAGAAAGTGAAAATCAGCCATAATACGGAATAAACAGGATTTTTGCTTGATACCACAAGTAAGCTGCTAATTATCATCATACTTGCAAATAGATAAAAAAATAAGTTCATAATTTACCTATTTGGATAATCTTCTTTCAGTTTACTTGCAAGTTCCTGCTCCCAAATGTCACCATTCCTAAGCAGTCTTTCTTTGTTATATAAAAGCTCTTCATGGGTTTCAGTTGCAAATTCGAAATTAGGACCTTCAACTATTGCATCAACGGGACATGCTTCCTGACACAAGCCGCAATAGATACATTTGGTCATGTCAATGTCGTACCTAGTGGTGCGTCTGCTACCGTCTTCTCTTTCCTCAGCTTCAATAAGTATAGCCTGCGCCGGACAAATCGCTTCACAAAGTTTGCAAGCGATACAGCGTTCTTCACCATTTGCGTAGCGTCTTAATGCATGCTCTCCTTTGAATCTGGCACTCACCTTACTTTTTTCAAATGGGTAATTAATTGTTACTTTCCTTTTAAATAAATATCTAAAGGTTAAAGCAAGCCCTGCCATTATCTCAAATAAAAAGAAAGTTTTAAGATAATTTTTAATCTGCATAGTTTATTATAATTTAATCAAAAATTTACTAGAGAGAAATCATTCTCCTAAAAGTTTATTATACGTTAGGTAATCTATCTGTATACACTAAAATGCTAGACATTAACACTACCCAAAACAGGGTTAGTGGTAAAAATACCTTCCAGCCAAGACGCATTAACTGATCATATCTGTAACGCGGCAGAGTAGCTCTGATCCACAAAAAACAGAACAGCAAGAAACTAACCTTCAAGATAAACCAGATAAAACCGGGAACAAAACTTAAAAACTTTATTCCAAAAGGTGGTAAGTATCCTCCTAAGAAAAATGTCGTAGTCATGCCGCTAACAAGTATCATATTAGCATATTCACCAAGGAAAAATAATGCGAAAGTCATTGAAGAATATTCAACATTATATCCTGCAACAAGCTCTGCTTCTGCTTCTGGTAAGTCAAAAGGCAGTCGGTTCGTCTCAGCAAGTACTGAGATAAAAAACACCACAGCCATAGGCATGAGTAGTATTTCGATCCACCAAGGCGAGTGCCTTTGCATTTCAACAATTTCGCTTAAGTTAAGAGTACCAGTAGTTAGCAGCACTGTAACGATCACCAGGCCCATTGATACTTCATATGAAATCATCTGCGCAGATGACCTTACGGCTCCAAGAAACGCATATTTAGAGTTACTAGCCCATCCCGCCATAATAATTCCGTACACGCTAAGTGAGGAAATCGCCATGACGTACAATACGCCGACGTTGATATCCGCAAGCACAAGCCCTGAATCAAAAGGTATCACTGCCCAGCCAATTAAGCTTAAAACAAAAGTGATCATAGGAGCGAGGATGAAAACAACCTTATCAGCAGGTTGCGGAATAATAATTTCTTTAAACATGAGCTTTAGCGCGTCAGCAATCGGCTGCAAAAGTCCAAACGGACCTACCATATTCGGTCCGCGACGCAGCTGCATAAGCCCTATAACTCTACGCTCTGCAAGCGTAAGATATGCAACACATATTATCAGCGGTACGACAATGCATAATATTTTAGCAGCGATAAAGGCAAGGGGAATTCCGTATTCTACAAACAGTTCATTCATGCGACTATTTTCTCTTCTGCAAGTCTAATTTGAGTACATTTAGCCATCGTAACTGAAGCTCTGCTAATTGAATCGGTCATATAGTAATTAACTTTTACAGGTCCAAGCGGTTCACGTGATAATTTTTCCTTTGAAGCAAATTTTACAACTTTATTTTCAGTTAAACCATCAATATTTTGAAAACTTTCAAAAACCTGTGCCATTTGCAGGCGTAAATCCCCAATATCGGTTGCAGAAAAAGATACATTTGAGAAAGTTGCAAGCTCTTTAATTATCACCCAATCCTCTTTTGCTAGATGCGGAGGTAAAACAGCAGCGTAAGCTCTTTGAGCCCTACCTTCCAAATTAACATAAGTTGCATTTTTCTCAGTATAAGCACTCCCTGGCAATACAACATCAGCAACGTTAGCTCCTGCATCACCATGATGCCCTTGATAGACTACAAAACTATTTTTAAGCTTGCTCATATCAATTTCATCAGCTCCAAGCAGGTAAACCAGCTTTATATCACCGCTTTCTGCCCCGCTTAAAATCTCTGCAACATTTTTGCTATTTTTCTGTGGCGTGAAGCCAAGGTCCAAGCTTCCTACTATCGATGCGTGATTATGCAGGATATTAAGCTCAATATTGTATTTTTCTACTATTTCATGAACAAGCGAAAGTATTGCAAAACCATCTTTCCTAGAATATACCCCGTCACCGACAATTATAATAGGATGTTTAGCATTTTTAAATTGCGCAGCAAACTCATGCTTGCCGCTCATTATTTCTTGCAGGATATTTAAATCGGCGCCAAGCTCTTGAATCTTATAAGTTTGGTCATCAACTGCGCCAATTCGTGCGACTTTTAAGGCTCCAGCTCTTTGCATCTTGCCGATTCTTGCATTAAGTACAGGAGCAGCAGTTCTGACGTTTGCACCGACGAGTAGGCATAGGTCAGCTTGCTCAAGCCCCGCAATCGTTGTGTTAAAAAGATAATTACCTCTGCTTGAATTATCAATTTTATATCCGCACTGATTTGCATCTAGATTATCACAACCTAAATTATTCATAAGCGTTTTAAGTGCGAACATTGACTCAGCGCAGCTAAGAGTCCCTGCAATTGCTGCCATTTCTGCACCTTTTAAGCTTTTCATTTTTGCAGCAACTGCTCTTAAGGCTTCGTCCCAAGTTGCCTCTACGAGTCTGCCGTTTTTCTTAACGTAAGGACGGTCAAGGCGAGCATTTTTTAAACCATCGCAAGCAAATCTTGCTTTATCAGAGATCCATTCTTCATTTATATCTTCATTGAGTCTAGGTAATATTCTCATGACCTCAAGCCCTCTGCTATCGACTATGATGTTAGAACCTAAGCTATCCATAACATCAATTGACTCAGTGCTCTCAAGCTCCCAGCTTCTAGCTTTAAAAGCATACGGTTTTGAGGTTAAAGCACCCACTGGACATAAATCAATCATATTTCCAGATAACTCGGAAGTTAAAGTTTTCTCTAAATAACTTGTTACTTCCATATGTTCGCCTCTATAAAGCGCGCCCATTTCTTCTACTCCTGCAACGTCTGTTGCAAACCTAATACATCTTGTGCAGTGTATGCACCTAGTCATGTGGGTCTTGATTAGAGGCCCCATATATTTATCTTTTACGGTTCTTTTGTTCTCACTGAACCGATTAGACCCTTTACCATACTTAAAGGCTTGATCTTGAAGATCACACTCCCCGCCTTGATCACAGATTGGGCAGTCAAGAGGATGGTTGATAAGTAAAAACTCCATCACTCCTTCGCGGGCTTTTTGAACTTTCGGGGTATTGGTATGAATTACCATCCCTTCATTGATCGGCATTGCGCATGAGGCTATAGGTTTCGGGGATTTATCCATCTCAACTAAACACATACGGCAGTTGCCAGCAATATTTAATCGCTCGTGAAAACAAAAATGGGGGATCTCACTTCCTGCAAGCTCACAAGCCTGAAAAACTGTTAAGCCTTCCTCAACTTCAATCTCTTTACCGTCTATTATTAATTTGGGCATTTTAAATAATTAAGTTTCCTTATACTTTCATTAACCGAAATTTTCATAAGTTTCAATAGCAACTTAATATAGATTACGGGTATTTTGTAGTTCTTGACAAATATAATACTTCTACTTAGTCTTAAGAAAATTTAATTGCATAAAATGTTCCATATTAATTTTATTATAGGATATCATCTTTTGAAAGTTATAGAAATTTTTCAAAGGCTTTAAATCAAGCCGAAATATAAAAACGGATAATTAATGACGTTAAAGTATAAAAGAGTATTACTAAAGGTCTCAGGCGAAGCGTTAATGGGGGACGGACAATTCGGTCATGATTACGATACTATAAAGCGGATCTCTGAAGATATCAAAGAAGTTACAGATCTTGGAGTTGAAGTTTGTATCGTTGTGGGTGGCGGTAATATTTACCGTGGTATTGATGCATCATTACTTGGTATGGAGCGCGCAGCTGCAGATTACATAGGCATGCTTGCAACTATAATAAATGCTCTAGCTTTACAAAATATTATGGAAAGCGTCGGGATATTTACGCGAGTTCTTTCAGCAATCCCAATGACAAGCATCTGCGAATCCTACATCCCAAGAAAAGCTAAAAGACATATGGAAAAAGATAGAGTGGTTATATTTGCAGGTGGAACAGGTAACCCATTTTTTACAACTGATAGTGCCGCAGTTTTAAGAGCAATTGAGATGAATTGCGACCTATTGCTTAAAGGCACTCAAGTTGACGGTGTATATGATTCAGACCCTGCAAAAAATCCTGATGCTTTAAAATATGATAGAATAACTTACACAGATGTTTTAAAAAATAATTTGCAAGTAATGGATATGGCAGCGATCGCACTTGCGCGAGAAAATGATTTACCGATCAAAGTATTTTCGATAAAAGAAAAAGGTAATTTTGCTCGCGTGTTACAGAGCAAAGGCGATTACACAAAAATTCAAGAGAGATAATATATGGAAAAAGTCAAATTAATCGAAGCCCTTACTCACCGAATGGATGGTGCACTTAAAGTATTGGATAATGAGCTTAAGGGTTTGCGTACGGGTCGCGCCTCAGCAAATTTGCTTGATCCAGTTATGGTTGATGCTTACGGCAGTAAATTACCCTTATCTCAAGTAGCTACAGTCTCAACACCTGACGCGAGAACTATAACAGTGCAGGTCTGGGATAAAGGCATGCTAAAAGCGGTTGAAAAAGGGATCGTTGATTGCCACTTAGGTTTAAATCCTATGACTGACGGTCAGGTGATCAGGCTTCCAATTCCTCCTTTAAATGAGGAAAGACGAAAAGATTTAGTGAAACTCGCTCACAAATATGGCGAAAATACTAAAGTATCTGTTCGTAATGTCAGGCGTGATGGTAATGAAGAATTAAAAAAGCTTGAAAAAGATAACATAATAGCGAAAGATGAACATCATAGCTTAGCAGATGAAATTCAAAAATTAACAGATGATTATATTGCTAAAGTTGATGCCAATGTCAGACAAAAAGAGCAAGAAATTCTAACAATGTAATTATTATGGGTAAAGTATTTTTATATTTAATTCTACCTGCAATTTTTTTAAGCTCTTGCACCACAGCAACTGAGCGTAAAAAGATCTACCGCGCAGATTATTATAAATATTCATGCCCGCAATTATATCAAAAGTATAACTGGATTAAACGCAAGTTTGAAGATGCACGCACTCAACGTATTACAGCAAATGCTGCAAGTGCATTAGCCGAAATTTTAGATCCGCGTAATCCTAGAGCGCGTCACAGCAATCAAATTTCTCATCAAGAGTATGATTACGAAATACAGATGAAAGCAATTGAAAATGTGGCCATTGATAAGCATTGTGAGGGAGTAAATTTCTAGGTTAGGAAATTACAAACCCATTAACTAATTTAGAACAAAAAAATTATGAAGGATTCAACCGAAGGCAAAATAGAAAATATTGAGTTTAAGGACGCGCTTTCTGAGCGCTACTTAGCTTACGCATTATCTACAATTATGTCACGGTCGCTACCAGATGTGCGTGATGGTTTAAAGCCTGTTCATAGGCGCCTTTTATATGCGATGTCACAGCTTCATTTAGACCCGAAATCAGGATACAAAAAATGTGCTCGTGTTGTAGGGGACGTCATTGGTAAATATCACCCGCACGGTGATACCGCCGTATATGATACTCTGGTACGTCTTGCGCAAGACTTTTCTTTGAGATACCCGTTAATTGACGGTCAGGGTAATTTTGGCTCAATTGATGGCGATAATGCAGCTGCGATGCGTTACACTGAATCACGGATGACCGACATCTGCATGTTACTCATGGATGATCTCGATAAAGACACCGTAGATTTCAGGCTTACGTACGATGATTCCGAGCATGAGCCAGTTTTACTGCCTGCAAGTTTTCCGAATTTACTAGCCAACGGCAGTGAAGGTATAGCAGTTGGTATGGCAACCAGCATCCCACCACATAACTTGCATGAATTGTGCGATGGTTTAATGCATTTAATAGATTATCCAACAGCTACTATTAATGATCTAATGCAATTTATTAAAGGTCCTGATTTTCCGACAGGCGGCATAATAACAGATTCCAAGAACACAATACTACAAGCTTACCTGCACGGACGCGGAAGTTTCAGAGTCAGAGCTCGATGGAGTAAGGAAGAACTCGGTCACGGCACATATCAGATTGTCATCACCGAAATTCCTTATCAAATTCAAAAATCAAAACTGATTGAGCATATTGCAAATCTGCTTAAGGATAAAAAGATCCCGCTCGTAAGCGACATACGCGATGAATCTGCCGAAGAAATAAGACTGATCATTGAACCTAAAGGTCGCAATTGCGATGCTGAGACGGTAATGGAATCTTTATTTAGACTTTCCGGGCTTGAGACTCGCGCGCAGCTCAACATGAATGTTATCGGGTCAAACAATATTCCGAAAGTGATGAATCTTTTGGAAGTATTACAGGAATTTCTTGCTCACAGACAAAATATCATAACTAGGCGTTCAAAGTTTTTGATTGCTAAAATAGAACATCGCTTGGAGATCCTCGAAGGCTTAAAAATTGCATATTTGAACTTGGATGAAATCATCAAGATCATCAGAGAAGAAGATGAGCCAAAGCCACTACTTATGAAGCGTTTTAAGTTGTCGGACGTGCAAGCAGAAGCTATTTTAAATATGCGCTTGCGCTCGCTGCGGAAACTAGAAGAGCAGGAAATTTCAAGAGAACATAATTTACTTAACAAGCAACTAACAGAGTTGAATGAAATTTTAAATAATCCGAAGCAACTTTGGAAAATTGTTAAGAAAGACCTTAAAGCTGTGCAGGACAAATTTGGCTTTAGTTCAAAATTAGGAGCACGCAGAACGACATTTGAGGAACATACAGCAGGTGCTCAAATTGTCGATATTTCAGCTTTTGTTGAGAAAGAGCCTATAACTATTTTGTGCTCAAAAATGGGCTGGATCCGTTCGCTTCGCGGTCATAGTATAGATTTTTCAAATATTAAATATAAAGAAGGTGATGAGGAAAAATTTATTCTGGAAGCCTATACCACTGATAAAATTCTTATCTGCAGTAACAAAGGTAGGTTCTTTAATATTCTCGGTGATAATATTGCTAAGGGCAAAAGTCACGGAGAATCTATAAAACTTATAGTCGAAATTGAAAATGATGATATCACTGAAATATTCGTATATAAACCAGGTCAAAAATTATTGCTCGCCTCAAGCATTAGTAAAGGATTTATAATAAATGCCGATGATCTTCTGACAGGAACCAAAGGCGGCAAACAGGTTATGAACGTACCTGAAGGTCACAAATGCATAGCGTGCGTACCAGTTATAGGTGATATGGTAGCTACTATCGGCGAGAACAGAAGGTTGTTAGCGTTCAGCCTTTCAGAAATCCCTGAAATGAAAAAGGGTCAAGGGGTACTTCTGCAGAAATTTAAAGACGGCAATTTAAACGATATCAAGACGTTTGAAGCAAGTACAGGTCTTTCTTGGAACTCCGGAAATAAGATAAAATTAGAGAAAGATATTTCAGAGTGGAAATCCATCAGAGGTGGTAGAGGCAAAATACCCCCTGGAGGTTTTCCAAAAAACAATAAATTTTAAATAGATAAAAATTTATGAAAAAATTTTGTTGTTTATTTTCCATTCTGTTTCTAAATGTTAATGCTTGGGCTGCAGAGACTACTAACTATATAGGTCCAACTAGTTTATCAGATGTGCAATTGTCGGATATCATTATTACAGGTCCTGCTAACCTTGTTAATGTAACATTAAGCTTTGCAAAAATAGTAGGCACGTTACAATTTGAAAAATTAACAGTCGATAATGAAATAAATATTATAGGGCCGGTAGATGGAGCTCTTGGAAAATTTAATAATTTAATTGTTACGGGTTCATTATCCATTGAGGATACAGAAATCAATTCTCTAAAAGTTGTAGGCCCTACCCGTCTTGAAAATGTAAAGATCAAAAACAGCGCTAACATTGTCGGTTATTTTGAAGCTAAAAAATCTACCCTGCACAACATTACGATTACCTCCGATGACGCGAAGCTATCGCATACAACTGTAAACAATATTTTAGTTGAAAAAAATTCTCACAAATTTAATTCACCGAGAACTCAGACATTGAAAATTGAAAATGGTACTATCATCAATGGTAATATCACTTTTGAGTCAAAGCTCGGTAAAATTTTAACATCTAAAGACTCTAAAATTAACGGCAAAATTATTGGCGCAGCAATTCATAATTTAGAATAATAGAGTCAATTATTTTTAATAGCTTGTTCAATAGCCTTCACGTCCTCAGGAGTCGTTGCATGATACCACATAAACCCTTCTCCTGGAATACATGTGCCGTAAACTCTCTCGCATGCTAGGTAGTAATCTTTTAGTGAAAAGATACGCGCAAGGTTCTCAGCAATCACGGTAGGTTTTACAATGCTAAGTCCTGCATACATATAATTATAATGGCTTGCAGTAGTTACTCGTGAGACTTGCCCATTACTTAAAAGCTCAAAATCTCCATCACCCCTGTAGCCTACTGCTTTCTCAAATGGTTGTAGCAGCAGGAGAAAATCCATAAGTTCTGGGTTCCACTGCTGGTTCATATACTCAAAAACATTCGAATTTGATTTAATTATAATATCACTATTTAAGGTGAATATCGGTTTATCCCCAAGTACGCCCAACGCATTTTTAACAGCACCACCAGTCTCTAACAACTCAGGCTCATGAATTTCAATGATTTCAGGTAATTCAATGTGCTGATGTTTAGCTTTAAAAGCTTCAATTGATTCATGGATTTGCGAGTACAGATAATGGGAGTTTATAATGATTTTTTTAAATGGATAAGTAATGGCATGTTTAAGTGAGTGATGTAATATTGGGGATCCTGCAATTGGAATTAATGATTTAGGTAGCTCTCTAGTCAAAGATCCCATCCTGGTACCTTTACCTGCGGCAAAAATCATTAATGTGTCAATCACAAATTTTTTTCTATCCAGTTTCTTACAGGACTTAAAGCTTCGTGCGATAAATCATGTTCTAAATAATTTAGCAGCCTGGGGATATATTTCAAGTAATTTTCCTGACCGTCTCTTACAGCTTTTCTAGCGAACACTCCAAGGATCCTTAAATTACGCTGCGCAGCTAAAATATGGTAACTTAAATATCCGTCATGCACGCTGATATCATGTCTCAAAGACAGATAATAATCTAAAAATTTATCTCTAACCTCACTTAAGACCTCAATCCTAGCGTCCTCCAAGACTGAAACCAAGTCATATAAGGGATTGCCTATCACTGCATCTTGGAAGTCAAGTAAGCCAATTGAGCTCATACCATCATTATTAAGCAGCATCATATTTTCAACATGGAAGTCACGTAGTATCAGGCAAGGTTTGTGTTTTGGCAGTTTATTTAAAACATCTTCCCATATATTGATGAATTCATATTTACGAGTATCATTCAAAGGAGCTCCTTGCGCGTAAGGAATATACCACTGGGTATATAATTCAAGCTCTTTCAATAGTATTTCTAAATCATATGATATTAGGTTATCTTGAGGCTTACATTCAATCTTTTGTACCTCAACTAGCAATTCAATAATCAAAGAGTAAATTTGCTTGGTTTTTTCAGTTGTCGGCGTATCAAGTAAATGCTGATTTATACTAATACTACCAAAATCCTCGAGCAGCAGAAAACCGTTTTCCTCATCAGCTTGAAATATTGCAGGGCTTAAGAGTTTATTGTCTTTTAAAAGTATGGCAATTTTTATAAATGGTGCAAGATTATAATGATCTGGCGGTGAGTTCATTAAAATGAAATTCTTACCCTGATAATTAACACGATCGTAAGTACGGAAAGATGCATCGGCTGGAAGTGGATAAACTTTAAATTCAGTACTTTTAAAATAATTCTTTAAAAAACTATTTTTTAAATTATCCCTTGAAATATCGCAAGCCTTCATAATTTATACAGCAGCGCGCTTTTTACTGACTTTAGGTGCATTTTTAGATTTGACTTCAGGTTGCGCATTTCCATCAATTACGTCCTTTGTAATACATACTTGCATTTTCTTTAAGTCAGTAATATTAAACATACTGTCTAACAATAAATTTTCGATAATCGACCGCAAGCCCCTTGCCCCAGTTTTACGCTCAAGCGCTTTGTCCGCGATAGCTGACAGCGCACCATCGTCGACTACCAGCTCACTCTCATCAAGCTCAAATAGTTTCTGATATTGTTTGAGTATTGCATTTTTTGGCTTAGTTAGGATTGTAATTAAGGCTTCTTTATCTAAGTCATTTAAAGTAGCTACTACCGGCAAGCGACCGATAAACTCAGGAATCATCCCGAATTTAACTAGATCTTCAACTTCAAGCAATCTCAGCACCTCATCGTGACGCATATCTTTTTTAGAGCGGATACTTGCGCCAAAACCAATTGAAGCTTGTGCAATACGATTAGTGATTATAGTCTCAAGACCCATAAAGGCCCCACCACAAATAAATAAAATATTGGTAGTATCAAGTTGCAAAAAATCCTGTTGCGGATGTTTTCTGCCTCCTTGTGGTGGAACTGAGGCTACAGTCCCTTCCATGATTTTTAGAAGCGCTTGCTGCACACCTTCACCTGAAACGTCACGCGTTATTGAAAGATTTTCTGATTTTCTAGCAATCTTGTCCACTTCATCAATGTAAACGATCCCTTTTTGAGCTTTTGCGACATTAAATTCAGCTGCTTGAAGCAAGCGAAGTAAAATATTTTCTACGTCCTCACCGACATAACCTGCCTCAGTTAAGGAAGTTGCATCAGCCATAGTAAACGGAACGTCCAGAATTTTTGCAAGCGTCTGGGCTAGCAACGTTTTACCAGAGCCTGTAGAGCCGATCAACAAGATGTTTGATTTATTGAGTTCAACATCGTTATTGCCTTTTTCCAGATATTCAATTCTTTTATAGTGATTATAAACTGCAACTGATAGACTTTTTTTTGCTTGATCCTGACCGATTACATATTCATCTAAAGCTTTACAGATTTTTTGCGGTGACGGAGTAGCAGTTGTAATTCTCTTGAAATTATCTTTTGACTCTTCACTCATGATATCTTGGCAAAGGTCAATACATTCATCACAGATAAACACGGTAGGACCTGCAATCAGCTTCTTCACCTCAAATTGGTTTTTACCACAAAAAGAACAATGCAGTGCTTTCTTATCAGCGTCTAAGGTCATATTATCGTTTTTCTAGTTTTTCTAATTTGTATCTGCTAATTCTAATTATGTAAAGGCATTTTTGCAAGGCATAACCTGCTTGAAAATCCTTTTAAATTGTAAGGCTAAACTAATTTTTAACAAGTAGCAAATCACGTTTATTAATGATCAAATCGATTAATCCAAAGGTTTTTGCGGCTACCGGATCCATGAAATTATCGCGCTCCATACTCTTCTCGATTTGAGAAAGTTTTTGCCCAGTATGTTTTACATATAAATTGTTTAAGATTGCTTTAGTTTTCAAAGTTTCTCTAGCATGAATTTCAATGTCTGTTGCCTGACCTCTATACCCTCCTGAAGGCTGATGGATCATTATTCTACTGTGCGGTAGAGCATACCGCATACCTGGTGCGCCAGCAGTGAGTAACAGCGATCCCATTGAACATGCCTGACCAATGCACAAAGTCGCAACGCGGGATTTAATATATTGCATAGTATCATATATTGCAAGCCCTGCACTCACTACACCGCCGGGAGAATTTATATACATATATATATCTTTATCAGGACTTTCTGCCTCCAAGAAGAGCAATTGTGCTACAACTAGGTTAGCCATGTGATCTTCAACTTCACCGCATACGAAAATGATTCGCTCTTTTAATAATCTAGAATAGATATCGTATGATCTCTCCCCTCTTGAAGTTTGTTCAATAACTATTGGTACGTATGGCATTAATTAAAGCTCCTAAATGTTATTCATGATTTTATATATAACAAATCAATTAGAAGATTTCCAAAGAAATAAACATCCTTAACTGATATAAATCTATTTAAATTAAAATTGTTTATAAAATTTGTTATTGCTAGTTGATATATAGCCATACAACCCTTTACTAATTAAATGATAGGATTGTTTTTAAAACATAGCTAGGCACCTTAAGCGAAGACAAATTTTTTCTACTCTTTCAAAACTTAAACAAATAATTTTGCAGAAAAAATTTAGTCCTAGAGTTTACGGGAGTTATGGGAGGTAATATCTTTTTCCACCAATAATAAACTCTAAAATGTTTTTGCTGAAGTTTAGGATTAGCAGAGAATAATCGTATGAAAGGATTACCGCAATTGATATTGTTAAAGGGATCTCATACTTTTTTTAAATCTGTGCGAAGTAAAGTTTGAGATAGAGATAATTAATTTTATTTCAAATTTTAAATATCTCTATCCCATTTATATATAATTTAGTCCATGATAAAAAAGCTTTTAGACTCTTTTAGTGCTTAACTTTAAATTACTTACCGTTACAAGCATCTTTCATTTGCTTACCGGCTTTGAATGCTGGTTGCTTATAAGCTTTGATTTTCATTTTCTCACCGGTCTTAGGATTACGACCTTCTCTAGCTTCTCTACTTTGAACTTGGAATGAACCAAAACCTACTAGGTTTATTCCTTTCCCTTTTTTAAGAGCAGTAATTACACTTCCTGTAACTAGGTTTAGAGCTTTTTCAGCTTCAGTTTTTGAAACTTTACCTTGTTCAGACATGAAGGTTACTAGTTCGCCTTTATTCATGCCTTTCTCTTTAGGGGAAGATTTCTTTGTTGTTGTCATAGTATAGCCTCTATTTATTTTTGAATTTAATATTTAATCATAGGCTAACCCTTTGCTTTGCAAAATAACTTTGCAGGTATCATACCTTTTGATTAAAATTAATTATAACAAACCGTCCGTTGATCGCAACTGAGACCTTGATACAATTTTTAATATACCCCGTTATCCTTGATTATTAGGGCAAAACTGCATCAATTTTACATCACTTTCAACCCCAGGGTTCTTATTGGAACCATAGTTTTACCCGAAATTATTCTGTTATTGTCTTAGAAATAAGTAATGATTCAGGGAAAATCTATCATGTTACAAGGGGTTCTGGAGAAAATATTTGTATTTGTTAATACCTAAACGGTATTATAAAAAGCTTAAAGCTTAGTACAAAAATGCTAAGCTTTAAAAATACGTAAATTTATGAAGTTAATTTTCCATAGTAAAAATAATTCAATTATAGTTTTCCACAGCCTAAAGCTTACATTAGCCACTATAACTTAAGGATATTTTAAATTACTCTTAAGTCGCAGTGACTAATGCAGACACTAGTTATTCAACCTCAAGATCACGTTGAAGTGCAATTTTACGCAACTTATTCATATGGAATCCGGTACCTGCAGGCACTAATCTTCCAACGATTACATTTTCTTTGAGACCGCGTAACTTATCAACTTTTCCTGCAACAGCAGCTTCTGTTAGAACTCTAGTTGTTTCCTGGAACGAAGCAGCTGAGAAGAAAGATCTCGTTTGAAGCGATGCTTTAGTTATACCTTGCAATACTGGCTGACCTTGCGCCGGTTTCAGACCATTACTGACGGCTTTTTCATTTGCTGCTGTAAATTCTCTATGATCCAGTTTCTCACCAGCAAGCAATGTAGTTTCACCAGAATGTGTAACTTCTATTTTTTGTAGCATCTGACGAATAATAACTTCAATGTGTTTATCATCGATTTTTACACCTTGCAAACGGTATACAGCTTGTATTTCTTCAACCATATAACGTGCAAGAGCTTCAACACCCATTACTTTGAGTATATCTTGCAGAACAGGGTTTCCATCAATTAACATATCGCCTTTTTTAACAAAATCTCCTTCATTAACTACTACATGTTTACCTTTAGGTAGCATGAATTCTATAGGCATACTACCATCTGTCGGATGCACCACAATACGGCGTTTAGATTTATAATCTTTACCAAATTCTACACGACCGTCTGCTTCAACGATAACTGCATGTTCTTTCGGACGACGCGCTTCAACAAGTTCTGCAACCCGTGGCAAGCCTCCAGTAATATCTTTAGTCTTACTTGATTCTCTTGGAATACGAGCCAAAATATCGCCTGCGGAAACTTCAGCTCCTTCTTCAACACTTAATATCGCGTTCACAGGTAGATAGTATTTAGCTTCTAAGCCGTTTGATAGAACTATAGTTTCACCCTTAGCATCAAGTAGCTGCACGCGAGGACGAAGATCAGCTCCACGTAAATACTGTTTAGATTCAATTATAACTTTACTTGCAATACCTGTTGCTTCATCAGTAACATCACGGATAGAGACACCTTCAGTCATATCCTTAAATACTACTTTACCAGTCTTCTCAGTGATAATAGGAATTGTATATGGATCCCATTCAGCAATTTTCTGACCCTTTATAACATTATAGCCATCATCAACAGCAAGTCTTGCACCGTAAGGGACTTTGTGTCTTGCTTTTTCATTACCTTTTGCATCGATTAAAAGAATCTCACATGAGCGACTCATAACAATTTGCTTGCCCTCTGAGTCAATAACCAAGTTGCGATTCAGGATTTTAACTTTAGAATCATATGAAGCTTCAACAGAAGATATTTCAGCACCCTTTGTTGCTGCTCCACCAATATGGAACGTTCTCATGGTTAACTGAGTACCTGGCTCTCCGATTGATTGTGCTGCAATTACGCCGATCGCCTCACCAACTGACACAAGTGTTCCACTTGATAAGTCACGTCCGTAACATTTTGCACAAATTCCTTCGTCAACTGTGCAAGTAAGCACCGATCTTACTTTAATAGAATCAAGTCCTGCTGCTTCAATTGTCTCTAACTTTGATTCAGTGATCAATTCACCCTGTGCAACAAGTAAATCATTATTCACCGGATGATGAACATCGATTGCTACAGTTCTGCCTAAAATTTGTTCAGACAATGATACGATGATTTCACCACCATCAATTATAGTTCTTACTTCAATTCCATCAGTAACTCCGCAATCATGTTCTGTAATGATACAATCTTGCGCAACGTCAACAAGCTTTCTGGTCAAATAACCTGAGTTTGCAGTTTTAAGAGCGGTATCTGCAAGTCCTTTACGAGCACCGTGAGTAGAGTTAAAATACTCAAGGACAGTAAGTCCTTCACGGAAGTTCGATATAATCGGTGTTTCAATAATCTCGCCAGATGGCTTAGCCATTAGACCACGCATACCTGCAAGCTGCTTGATCTGCGCTGCAGACCCCCTTGCACCTGATGTTGCCATCATATGTATTGAATTTAATTTCTGCTGATTGCTTAAGTTTTCATCTACCTTAGCAGGAGATGCGATCTCCTTCATCATGTCAACTGCGACTTTATCAGTACATTTTGACCAAGCATCAATTACTTTGTTATATTTCTCACCGTAAGTAATAAGACCATCTGAATATTGGGCCTCAAATTCTTTAACTTCATTTAAGGTCGAGTTAATATGGGTATCTTTAGATTTTGGTACCACCATGTCATCCATACCAAATGAAATACCTGACATACACGCGTGTTTGAAACCAAGTTGCATGAGCTTATCTGCAAATATGACTGTAGCTTTCTGTCCACAGTGACGATAAACAGCGTCCATAACGCCTGAAATATCTTTTTTATTCATCGTTTTATTAACAAATTTGAAACCGACATTATAATTTTTCGGTAGTAAATCACCAATTATTAAACGTCCAGGTGTGGTTTCAATAACAGATTTGGTCACTTCACCTTCAGCATTAAGCTGGCTTATTCTATATTTGATTTTAGTGTGAATTGTCACCGCCTCATTAAATAAAGCATGATTAATCTCAGACATATCACCAAAAATCATACCTTCACCTGGTTCGTTTTCAAGGTCTTTGGTTAAATAATAAAGACCAAGCACAATGTCCTTATCAGGAACAATAATCGGACGACCGTTAGCAGGGCTTAAAATGTTATTTGTAGACATCATAAGTACGCGAGCTTCAAGCTGCGCTTCAATAGATAATGGAATATGTACCGCCATCTGATCACCATCAAAGTCGGCATTAAAAGCAGCACAAACTAGAGGATGCAATTGGATAGCTTTACCTTCTATTAGTAGCGGTTCAAAAGCTTGGATCCCTAAACGGTGTAATGTTGGCGCTCTGTTAAGCAGCACTGGGTGCTCACGAATTACTTCTTCTAAGATATCCCAAACTTCAGGCTTCTCAGATTCAACCATTTTCTTGGCAGCTTTAATAGTTGTAGCGATTCCAAGTAGTTCAAGCTTTGAATAAATAAAAGGCTTGAATAGTTCAAGCGCCATTTTCTTTGGCAAACCACACTGGTGTAATTTAAGTTCAGGCCCCACAACAATTACAGAACGACCTGAGTAATCCACTCTTTTTCCAAGTAAATTTTGACGGAAACGGCCCTGCTTACCTTTTAGCATGTCACTTAATGACTTAAAGGCACGCTTATTTGCAGTTTTTGCTACCTTCCCACGTCTGCCATTATCAAGTAGTGAATCTACTGATTCTTGCAACATTCTTTTTTCGTTTCTGATGATAATATCAGGTGCACGCAATTCGATCAGACGCTTTAGTCGGTTATTTCTATTAATAACTCTTCTATACAATTCGTTTAAGTCAGAGGTTGCAAAACGCCCTCCATCCAACATTACAAGTGGTCTAATCTCTGGTGGAATTATCGGCAGTACATTCATAATCATCCATTCAGGACGATTGCCGGATTCGATGAAATCTTCGACAAGTTTCAGGCGCTTGATAATTTTCTTCTTTTTAGCCTCAGAGTTCGTTTGAAAAAGCTCTTCTTGTAATTGAGTGCGCAATGTAGGTAAGTCAAGCTCAGCGAGCATTTCCTGTACAACTTCAGCGCCGATCGATGCCGTAAAGCTATCTTCACCATACTCGTCTTGTGCTCTTTGAAGAGCATCTTCTGACAATAAATCACCCTTTTGTAGTGGTGAAAGCTTAGGATCAACGATTACATAATTTTCAAAATATAGAATCTTCTCCAAATCTTTCATGGCAATATCAAGAAGTGTACTAATTCTAGATGGAAGGGACTTTAAAAACCAAATATGCGCAACTGGAGCTGCAAGTTCAATATGTCCCATGCGCTCACGTCTTACACGGGAAGTAGTAACTTCAACACCACACTTTTCACAAGTAACACCGCGATATTTCATCCGCTTGTACTTACCGCATAGACATTCATAATCTTTAACTGGACCAAAAATTCTTGCACAGAAGAGTCCGTCTTTTTCCGGTTTAAAGGTACGATAATTAATTGTTTCAGGCTTAGTTACCTCGCCATATGACCACGATCGCACTTGCTCAGGGCTTGCGATATTAATTTTAATTTGGTCAAATTGCTGGGTATTACTTAATTGTCCGTAAGAATTAATTGCCATAAAGACTATTCCTTTTAAGTTCTGTATTTTGTTATTTAAACTAGTTTATAAAATTATACCTTTTATGAACCAGGTGAATTCAACTTTAAAAAGTAAATTCACACTTACTCAGCTGTAGTATCGTCAAGCACTACATTCAAGCATAATGATCTGAATTCTTTGATCATCACGTTAAATGATTCCGGTATGCCTGATTCAAAATTATTGTCCCCACGTACAATGGATTCATAAATTTTAATCCTACCTGCCACATCATCTGACTTAACAGTAAGCATTTCCTGCAATGTATAAGCAGCACCGTAAGCTTGTAGAGCCCAGCATTCCATCTCACCAAATCTTTGACCACCAAAGTGTGACTTACCACCAAGAGGCTGTTGAGTTACTAAGCTATATGGCCCAATTGAACGAGCATGGATCTTATCATCTACTAAGTGGTGAAGTTTGAGCAAGTATTTATACCCTACAGTCACATTTCTATCGAAATATTCACCGGTTCTTCCATCGATAACTCGAATCTGACCTGAAGGATTTTGCCCAGCAAGTTCCAAGATTGATTTTACATCATCAACTTTAGCACCATCAAAGACTGGCGTTGAGAAATATACACCTTTCTTGTTCTTCTCACAGAAATCTATCAGTTCCTCTTTTTTCATCTTATTGATGTAATCACTTTGCGTATCATTACTGAATATTTTAGTGACAAAAGCTTTTACTTCATCGATATCAATTTCACTGTTCTTATATTTAGCAGCCATATTTCCGATATGTTTACCTAAATTAACAGCAGCCCAACCCAGGTGAGTTTCAAGTATTTGACCTACGTTCATACGAGATGGAAGACCAAGTGGGTTTAAAACCACATCAACTACTGTCCCGTCCTCAAAGAATGGCATGTCTTCTTCAGGCATAATGCGTGAGATAACCCCTTTATTACCGTGGCGTCCTGCCATTTTATCACCGGGTTGTAGCTTATGCTTAGTTGCGATAAATACTTTAACAACCTTTAAAGCACCCGGAGGTAAGTCATCACCATTTTGCAGTTTCTCAACTTTGTTAGTAAAGCGCTTATTGAGCATGTCTTTCTTTTCATCATAATGATGTTTGATTTGCTCAATTTCAGTCATTACGCTTGAGTCTTCAACAACAAATTGCCAAAATTGACCTTTTGAAAGTCCTTCAAAAGTTGTTTCACTAATTACTGAGCCAGCCTTAACACTTTTTGGACCGCTAACGATTCTTTGTCCTAGTAATATTTTCTCAAGACGCATGAAAACGAAGTGCTCAATGATTCCTAGCTCATCATCTCTATCTTTATCGAGTTTTTCGATTTGCTGTTTTTCGATCGAAAGAGTTCTTTCATCTTTATCTATACCACGTCTAGAGAATACACGAACTTCAACAACGGTTCCGCTAACCCCCGGAGGAACATGCAGCGATGAATCACGCACGTCAGCTGCTTTTTCACCGAAAATCGCGCGTAGCAACTTTTCTTCCGGCGTCATTGGCGATTCACCTTTAGGTGTAACTTTACCAACTAATATATCTCCAGGCTTTACTTCTGCACCAACATAAACTATTCCTACTTCATCTAAGTGCCTCAAATTCTCTTCGCTGACGTTAGGTATGTCTCTTGTGATCTCTTCAGGCCCGAGTCTCGTATCTCTTGGAATTACTTCAAATTCTTCAATATGAATCGAGGTATAGACATCATCTTTTACAATACGCTCAGATATAAGAATCGAATCCTCAAAATTATAACCGCTCCAAGGAATGAACGCGACCAGAATATTTTTTCCAAGTGCTATTTCCCCCTTGTCCGTACTTGGGCCATCAGCAATTACTTCACCTTTACTTACAACGTCACCAACATTAACTAATGGCTTTTGATTGATACAAGTATTATGGTTTGATCTTTGAAACTTAGATAAATTATATATATCAACAGATGGGGAGCCATCTTTCTTCTGTTCTTTTGTTCTCACTACAATTCTTGTTGAATCAACTTGCTCAACAATACCGTCATGTAAGGATACAACTGATGCACCTGAATCTCTTGCAACAACTCCTTCAATTCCAGTACCAACTAATGGCGCGTCACTTGTAATTAGCGGTACAGCTTGGCGTTGCATATTTGAACCCATCAGCGCTCTATTTGCATCATCATTCTCTAAGAAAGGAATAAGTGAAGCCGCAACAGACACAACTTGCATCGGTGTAACATCTATGAAATCTACTTCTGAAGGAGGGATCATTACAAAATTTCCACCTTCAGTTCTACAGTTAATTAGATCTTCTTGTAATACACCATTAGAATCGATCTCTGCATTTGCTTGTGCGATTTTATATTTTCCTTCTTCAATAGCTGATAGGTATATTACTGCGTCAGTAATTTTTCCATTTTCAACTTTTCTATAAGGGCTTTCAATAAAGCCGTGTTTATTAACCCGGGCATAAGTAGCCATAGAGTTGATAAGACCAATATTTTGACCTTCAGGTGTTTCAATTGGGCAAATTCTGCCGTAGTGCGTTGGGTGAACGTCCCTAACTTCAAATCCTGCTCTATCACGGCTTAAACCTCCAGGCCCTAAAGCCGAGAGTCTTCTCTTATGAGTAATTTCAGATAATGGGTTTGTTTGATCCATAAATTGAGAAAGCTGCGAGGTACTAAAGAATTCTTTAACAACAGCCATAACCGCTTTCGGGTTAACTAAATCTTGCGGCGTTGAAGCATCAAGATCGACAACTGACATTCTTTCAATTACAGATTTTACCATACGGACTAAGCCGGTTCTGAACTGACTTTGAATCAGCTCACCCACAGATCTCACTCTTCTATTTCCCAAGTGATCAATATCATCGATTTGGCCTTTACCATCTTTAAGTTCGACTAGAACTCTTAAAATATGCTTGATATCGTCAACCGTAAGAATTACTGTCTCTTCAGGGAATTCAAGACCAAGTCTTGAATTCATTTTGATACGGCCTACGTCAGAGAGATCATATTTTTCATGATCAAAGAATAGACTGTTAAACAGTGCTTGACCTGCTTCAAATGTTGCAGGCTCGCCTGGTCTTAATACTCTAAATATGTCAATCAGAGCAGCTTCTTTATCCTGATTTTTATCAGCAAATAAAGTGTTTCTTATATAAGGGCTTGACTGCGAACTAATCGTCAACACTGAAACGGCCTTTATTTTAAGATCAACGATTTTTTGCAATAGCTCAGGGGTGATTATTTCACCGATAGTTGATATGACTTCACCACTAGAGTCTATTAAATCTTCAGCTAAAAACTTTCCTATTAAGTGATCATGCACTACTAAGATATTATTTACACCCTCTTTAGCAAATTTTTTAGCTAATCGTGGAGTGATTTTTTGCCCTGCTGCAAGAATTACGTTTCCATTGTCTGAATCTATCAGATCAGTGACGAGTCTATGTGAGGTCGTAGTTTCAGGTGAGAACTTGGTAGCCCATCCCTTGCTCTTTGCTATATAGCTCGTTGAATCATAATAAAATTTCATGATTTCACTGCTGCTCATGCCTATGGCTCTGAGCAATGTAGTAACGTACAACTTTCTCTTACGATCGATTCTAAAATAAGCAAGATCTTTTGAATCAAATTCAAAATCAAGCCACGAACCTCTGTAAGGTATTATCCTTGCAGAATACAAAAATTTACCTGATGAATGGCTTTTTCCGCCATCATGGTAGAAGAACACACCGGGTGAGCGATGCATCTGAGAAACTACAACTTTTTCAGTGCCATTAATAATAAAGGTTCCATTTTTAGTCATGAGCGGTATATCGCCCATATATACTTCATGTTCTTTTACATTATGTATAGCTCTTGCACCGGTAGTTTCTTCTATATCCCAAAGAACTAAACGTAAAGTTGCCTTTAATGGAGCCGCATACCCTAAACCTCTTTGCTTGCATTCCTCAACATCATATTTAGGATTGTCAAATTCATACTTAACAAACTCAAGAGTTGCAGCGTTTGAAGGTTCATTTATTGGAAAAACCGAGTTAAATACGGATTGTAAGCCTTTGTTTTCACGCTCACTATCTTTAATATTCAGTTGCAAAAAACTCTTTTCATAAGAGTTTTTTTGCACTTCTATCAGATTAGGTATTGATGCTACCGTATTTATTTTACCGAAGTTTTTTCTAATACGCTTATCAATTGATAAGGATGGCTCCATATAATCTCCTAGTTTTTTTCTACATTTAAGCGAAATGCTTGATAAATTTTGTGATACTTAATATAAGGGCGATATGCTTGCAATAGTTTATTGCAAGTCTTAGATGGTAAATTATGCTTACAATTTTTTATTATCATTGAGCTATTTATTAACTTTAAAGTCTATTATCCATCTAATTAATTTTATAGGTTTCAAATATTTGCTACTTGAAATCTATAAAACCTTTGGGATTCTAAAAAAAGAAATTACCTTGCAAGGTCTAACTTACAAGGTAACTGTATATTATAATTAAATAAATTATTTAATTTCGACTTTAGCACCAGCTGCTACAAGCTTGTCTTTAATGCCTTCTGCTTCAGCTTTATTAACGCCAGTTTTAATTTTTACTGGAGGAGCGCTCTCTACTAAATCTTTAGCTTCTTTGAGGCCAAGACTTGTAATCTCTCTAACAGTTTTGATAACTTCAATTTTGCTTCCGCCAATATCTGTCATATTTACGTCAAATTCAGTTTTTTCAGCTGCTGCTTCAGCTACGGGAGCTGCTGCCGCTGCTGCAACTGGTGCTGCTGCAGATACCCCCCACTTTTCTTCAAGTAGTTTTGAAAGCTCAGCTGCTTGAATAACAGTAAGAGTTGATAGTTGATCTACGATTTGGTTTAAATCTGTTGATACGTTTGCCATAATTTTTTCCTCTGGTTTTTTAATTAAATTAATTCTTATCAGCGTAAGCTTGGATAACTCTTGCAAGTTGCGCAGGCGCCGCTTGCAATACTCCGACAATTTTAGATGCAGGAGCTTGTAGTACTCCAATGATCTTACCTCTAAGCTCATCAAGCGAAGGTAGCTTAGATAACTCTATCACTTGCGCAGCGCTTAAGATTTCGTTATCTACTATACCACCAATAACTGTTAACTTATTGTTAGCCTTCGCGAATTCTACTACCTTTTTAGCTGCCATTACAGGATCTTTGGAATAAGCTATCGCAGTAGGACCTTTTAAAAGATTTGCAACGTCTTTCACCCCAGCTTTATCTGCAGCTATTTTTGATAGAGTATTTTTTACAATTTTAAAACTCGCACCATTATCTCTCAAAGATTTGCGCAAAGCCGTTATTTGGCTCACACTAAGACCATGATAATGAGTTACTATTACAGAACTTGATTGTTTGTATACTTCTTCTAATGTTTCTACAAACTCATGTTTTTCCGATCTTAACACTTTAAAAGCTCCCTTTAAATTGTAGTTGTGGAAGCTAGATCTACTTTTATAGATGGCCCCATCGTTGATTTGACAAATATTGCTCTTACATACATTCCCTTGGCACCTGTTGGTTTCGCCTTAGTTACTGCAGTGATTAACGTTTTAGCATTTGTAACAAGATCTCCTTCAGTAAAAGATAATTTACCGACACCTGCATGGATAATACCGCCCTTCTCAACTCTAAACTCTACCTGACCACTTTTTGCGTTTTTTACCGCTGTCTTTAGATCATTTGTTACAGTTCCAAGTTTAGGGTTAGGCATCATACCTTTAGGCCCTAAAATTCTTGCTACTTGACCCATAAGCCCCATCATATCTGGAGTTGCTATACAAATATCAAAATTTATTTTTCCAGCCTTAATATCTTCAATCACTTCTGTCGATCCGACAATGTCAGCACCTGCTTCTTTTGCTTCAGCTGCTTTCTCTTCTTTACAAATTACAGCAACTCTAGTGACTTTACCAGTTCCTGCAGGAAGCGATACGACACCTCTTACCATTTGGTCTGAATGCCTAGGATCTATCCCAAGCTTCATTACAACTTCAAGGGTTTCATCGAACTTAGCATAAGTTGCTTCTTTAGCTACTCGCACACTATCCTCGATGTTATACATCATACTAGGATCTACTTTTTCTTGAGCTGCCTTTAAGTTTTTGCTAATTTTCACTTTTCTTTGTTCTACTTTTACGGCCATAATTATCCTTCTGTTACTTCGATGCCCATAGACTCAGCGGTACCACGAATGATCTTTGCGGCAGCCGTTAGATCATTAGCGTTAAGATCTACCATTTTAGTTTTAGCGATTTCCTGGCATTGAGTCATGGTAATTGTTCCAACAATTGCTTCCTTTTTGGTAGCTGCTGAACCTTTTTGTATTCCTGCAGCTTGCTTTATGAAAAATGAAGCTGGAGGTGTTTTAGTTACAAATGTAAAGCTTTTGTCTTCAAAAGCAGTAATGACAACAGGAATAGGAGTTCCCGGAGCCATGCTTTGAGTAGCTGCATTAAATGCTTTGCAAAACTCCATGATGTTAAGCCCTTTTTGTCCAAGTGCTGGCCCTACTGGTGGCGATGGATTAGCTTTTCCGGCCGGAATGGTTAGTTTAATACTACCAACTATTTTCTTTGCCATTAATTTGTACCTTATTATTATTTTTAATTACTAATGGTTTTTCTTAATAAAAATATTACTTACAAGCAAGTTTCAATTCTTTTTTACTTGCGTAAAATTCAAATCTATCGGAGTTGCTTTACCGAAAATTGCCACAGACACCCTCAAGCGCTGCTTTTCACTATCTACATCTTCAACAACACCAATAAAGCCATCAAAAGGTCCATCAATTATTGCTACTTGCTCACCAATCTGATACAACTTCGCAGAAGTTGCGCCTTCAGTGGCTGACGCAAGTTGCGCAAAAATTCCCTGCACTTCTTCTTGCTTTAAGGGCTTTGGTTGACTTTTGCTACCTAAAAATCCCGTGATTTTAGGAACATTCTTTACTAAATGCCATGATACATCATTCATAATCATTTTAATCAGAACGTAACCTGGCATAAACTTTTTTTCAGTTTTTACAGGTTTACCTCTTTTAATCTCAGGAACTTCTATAATAGGCACTACTATCTCTTCGAAATATTCGGCTAAGCCTTTGCTTTCCGCTTGATCGAGGATCATCTGTTTCGCACGTTTTTCAGAACCTGAAGACGTATGAATAATATACCATTTATGTTCTTGAGCCACGATAATTCCCTTAAAAAAAAACCTTTTACTACTTTCCAATATTAAGTAGCATTTGCACTATATTATGTATGCTATAATCCAAAATCAAAAAGATTACACTAAAAACCAACACAGCGACCATTACTATCAACGTTGAAGTTGTTAGCTCTTTTTTTTGTGGCCATACTACTTTGCCCGCTTCTTGCTTAACTTGCTCGTAAAATTTAAAAACTCTATTTTCTTTCAGCATATTTATCAATTTATTCTTTGAAACTTACAAGTCGCCACCAGATTTTATAATCTAAAATGGCAGGAGCGACAGGCATCGAACCCGCAACCTCCGGTTTTGGAGACCGGCGCTCTACCAATTGAGCTACACTCCTATCATATTTTCAAAAGTAAATCAATATAATATTTTGATCCCTCTTTTGTCTAATAAACTTATAATCACTTCTTCGCTTTTATGTTATCAGCAACCTGCTGAGGAACAACATCATAATGCGAGAATTCCATACTATACTGTGATCTACCTTGCGATAGAGACCTTAAAGTATTGACGTATCCAAACATCTCAGCTAGAGGCACGCTTGCTGTCACAACTTGTGCATTTCCTCTTGGATCCATACCCATTACTTGTCCTCTACGACTATTTAAATCGCCGATGATATCACCCATATATTCTTCTGGAGTTACCACTTCCACTTTCATTATAGGCTCAAGTAATTTCGGCCCACCTTTCTCTTTTAATTCTCTAAAAGCTGCCTTTGCTGCTATTTCGAAAGCAAGAACACTTGAATCAACATCATGGAATTGTCCATCCACAAGCACAGCTTTGAAATCGATTACAGGATAACCCGCAAGTAGCCCACCCTCTTTGATAGCTTCCAGTCCTTTTTCGACTCCTGGAATATATTCTTTAGGAATAGAACCACCAACAATTTTACTCTCGAAAACAAAACCTTCGCCTGGCTCTAATGGAGAGAAGTCAATTTCTACTACCGCAAATTGTCCGGCACCACCTGATTGTTTTTTATGGCTATATTTAATAGTTACAGCTTTAGAGATTTTCTCTCTATACGCAACTTGCGGCGCACCGACATTTGCTTCAACTTTGAATTCACGTCTCATACGATCAACAATGATCTCCAAATGTAATTCACCCATTCCTTTAATTACAGTCTGGCCAGTTTCTTGATCACTCGAAACTCTAAGTGATGGATCTTCGGATGCAAGGCGCATAAGCGCTAATGACATCTTCTCTTGGTCTTGAGTAGATTTAGGCTCAATAGCTAGTTCAATAACCGGTTCTGGAAATTCCATTCTCTCTAAAACAATCTGGTTTGATGAATCACACAAAGTATCACCAGTAGTTGTATTCTTAAGACCCGCAAGTGCTACGATATCACCAGCCGATGCTTCTTTAACATCTTCTCTTTCATTTGCATGCATAAGTAGCATTCTACCTACACGCTCTTTTTGATCCTTTACAGTGTTTGTAATTGTACTGCCTGCTTGGATTTTACCAGAATATATTCTTATGAAAGTTAAAGAACCAACAAAAGGATCAGTCATCACTTTAAAAGCCAGAGCGGAGAAAGGCTCAGTTGCTGAAATCGGAAAATCTTTTTCTTGATCAGTTTTTAGGTCAACACCTTTAACAGTGCCTATATCAAGAGGTGAAGGCAAATAGTCAACAACTGCGTCAAGTAAAGGCTGCACGCCTTTATTTTTAAAAGCACTTCCGCACAATACTGGAACAAACAATCTTTTAACCGTACCTTTTCTGATACAAGTTTTGATATCTTCTTCTGTTAACTCTGCGCCTGAGAGATATTTTTCCATAATCTCATCATCAACTTCAGCCGCCATATCAAGCATTTCACTTCTATAGTTTTCAGCTTTTTCTTTCAGATCAGCTGGGATTTCTTCATAAGAATATTCAGCCCCAAGCTTTTCATCTTTCCAAATAATCGCTTGCATTTTAACAAGATCAATAACACCCTTGAAATTTTCTTCAATTCCTACAGGCAACTGGATCACCAAAGGCTTAGCCCCTAGTCTATCCTTAATCATATCCACACATCTGTAGAAATTTGCCCCTGCTCTATCCATTTTATTGACAAAGCACATTCTAGGCACACTGTATTTATCAGCTTGACGCCATACAGTTTCAGACTGCGGCTCAACACCTGCAACACCATCAAAAACAGCGACCGCTCCGTCAAGTACACGTAATGATCTTTCTACCTCAATAGTAAAGTCAACGTGACCAGGAGTATCGATAATATTAATTCTTTTACCATTCCATTCACAAGTAGTAGCAGCCGAAGTAATTGTAATACCACGCTCTTGCTCTTGCTCCATCCAGTCCATGGTAGCGCCACCTTCATGCACTTCACCAATCTTATGCGATTTACCGGTATAGTATAAAATACGTTCTGTTGTAGTAGTCTTACCCGCATCGATATGAGCACATATCCCGATATTACGAATTTCTGATAGAGATTTATCTGCCATTGTTTTATCTTCCTGTCTTTATAGTCCTATAATGCGCGAATGCTTTATTAGCTTCTGCCATTTTGTGAGCTTCTTCTCTCTTTTTGATCGCACCGCCACGATTGTTTGCAGCTTCAAAGATTTCTTCAGCAAGTTTATCAACCATTGCTTTTTCTGAGCGTTTTGCAGCAGCACCGATAATCCAACGAATTGAAAGCGCGTTACCTCTTCTTTCGTCTACAGGAGCAGGCACTTGATAATTTGCACCACCAACTCTTACAGAAGTTACTTCTAAGTAAGGCTTAACATTATTAATTGCGCTATTAAAAGTTTCAAAAGCATTAGCCCTATACTTTTTTTCAATTTTATCAAAAGCACTATAAATGATTTTTTCAGCAAGACCTTTCTTACCTTCTTTCATAATACTATTAGTAAACTTAGCCACCAATATACTATCATATTTCATATCTGGTAGAATTGTCCTTTTTTCAGCAGCATGACGACGTGACATTTTATCTCTCTATCTTTATTTGTTGGTTTAAACAGCTTTAGGAGTTTTAGCACCATAACGAGAACGACTTTGACGACGCCCTTTCACACCTTGTGTATCGTATGCACCACGTACAATATGATACTTAACACCCGGAAGATCAGGAACCCTTCCTCCTCTAACAAGTACCGCTGAGTGCTCCTGTAGATTATGTCCTTCACCTGGAATGTAAGCATTCACATATTGCTTATTGCTTAAGCGAACTCTTGCCATTTTTCTCAAAGCTGAGTTAGGCTTCTTAGGAGTTACAGTTTTAACTATAACACACACTCCTTTTAGGAAAGGGTTAGAGCATAAAGCTGGAGATTTTGTCTTTCTGCGTTTAGGCTTTCTGCCAAAGCGGACTAATTGATTGGTGGTTGGCATTAATTAAGACTCCAAATATTTTATTTATCTAAAAAATTTTTAGTTTAGTACTTTTCGAGAACTCATGTTATCTTTCAACAAGAGAAAATTTGGCTGAATATAATAAATTTTATAACTAAAAGCAAGGAAGTTTTTCACTGTTCTTCAAAAATCAGATTTTAAACTGATACCCATCGTATAGTGGAGCGATATTTTTTGGCAAAATTTTAATGATTTCTTCGTAATCAATGTCGTGACGCATATTTGTTAATAGAATTTGTCGCGGCTTATATTTTTCGTTCCATAGTAAGATTCTATCAAGCCCGGCATGAGCGCTCATAGTTTTATAAGCTACACAATCAACGATCCAAGTATCAATGTTATCTAGATATTCTTGAGATTTAGGCGGAAAATCAACCACATCACTTGAATAAACAAAATCACTGATTCTGATCCCTAAACTATCAATCTCAGCATGCGTCTGCCTAAAAAATTGCACTTCAACATTTTTAATTTGAACCTTTGCATAAAAATCTATTGGCACAGCGCGCAATAATGAACCCCTAAATAAATATTTATATTTATTCTCTACTATTTCTTTTGAAGCGCTTTCAATATAAATATCTAGCGGCTGATTTTGTAAGAAGGGAAAAGCCCTCAAATTATCTATGCCACTTACATGATCAGCATGATCATGAGTAAGGATTGCTGCATCTAAATTTTTTACGCGAGCTTTAACTAATTGCTCTCTTATTTCAAAGCCAAAATCAACTAGAATTTTAGTATCATCCTGTTCGATAAATATTGCTGAGCGTGTTCTTTTATTGTAGGGTGATGGCGAGGTGCACACTTTGCAGTCGCAACCGATCACGGGAACACCGAGAGATGAACCGCATCCTAACACTGTAACAGTTAACATAAATTTTTTTTGGTATGTTTGAATTTTTTTATAATTTTGCAGGATTTAATAAACAGATATTCTTGATTATTAATCACGCTACTCACATTAGCATATTACCACGGATTTTACAATTAATCTCTTGGCCTTTCGGAATAAGTAATTTTGCAGTATATTACGCAGTTCTTGCCGTCTATTTTTTCCTTACACTTAAAAAATTGGATTCATACTCTCAAGAAAAAGAATTTTGGCCCTTTTTTAACAAAATGACACGGGTAGGTATTACTTACGCGTGTTTTGGTTTTATTTACGCTGCGCTTAAATTTAGCATCAACCTACCACGCCCTTTTTGCTCACTTCCTGCGAGTAGTTTTTCTACTATTATAAATACGGAAGCCGAGAGATGCTTATCAAGTTTCCCAAGCGCCCACACTGGGCTTGCGATAATAATTACGTACTTCTTATGGCCTTATGTGCGAACTTCAGGCAAGCTCACTGCTATTGCAGTTGTAACGCTTGTAGGAATCTCACGCATGACTTTAGCCATGCATTACCCCGCTGATATCATCTACAGCTTTTTCGTAGCATTTATTGTGATTATAACAGGGCGTATTATATATAGAGTTTTTGAAAATAATATAATTAAGAGAATTGGGGAAATTATTCTAGTAAGGCTTTTTAAAATAACCTAAAAAATATTCATCTTCTAATTTCAAAGTAAAAACTATGCCGTTTAAAGCTGAGTAAGCAGGGATAAGATTAACATTCAGTTATTATGAAGCTTGATATTTATTAATTTTAAGAAGCTACTATGAATGAGCTAATTAGTTCCGATTCTCTTATAGATCAAGATGTAAAGAATCTAGAATCTATCCCAGGTATTGGAACTGCTACAGCTATTGCCATAATAGCTAAGACTCCAGAGATAACTTCTTTCCAAGACGCAAGGCAGCTAGCTGCTTTCATCGGAATTACTTCTTCACACAAG
>Ga0209512_1001026_pt1 | contig 37796 bp, 44 predicted proteins | sample frozenSSSSmetaG_FD_184142 | JGI IMG/M metagenome (GOLD analysis project Ga0209512, IMG submission 184142) | Glacier valley bacterial and archeal communities from Borup Fiord, Nunavut, Canada, to study Microbial Dark Matter (Phase II) -... | ecosystem: Environmental > Aquatic > Freshwater > Ice >...
TGAATTACCAAAAGAAAAAGAAATGGTAATGCCAGGAGACAACGTAACAATGAAAATAACTCTTATTACACCAATAGCTATAGAAAAAGGTCTAAAATTTGCTATACGTGAAGGTGGAAGAACAGTTGGTTCAGGTTCAGTTTCAAATATAATAAAATAGTATATAGCAGTTAAATGTTATAATAAAAGGGTATTAGTAATTTATTACTGATACCCTTTTTAGACTATATATTAAAAATAAAATATATAATTTCGTGTTTTTTTATATGAATTTTATTAAATTCAAGTCATACTATTGACAAATTGTAATAAATATAGGATAATACTATTATAGTTAGATGGAGGTGCAAATTATGGAAGCAATCTTAGAAAGAGTAAAGGAAGTTATATCTGAGCAATTAGGTATAGAAGATGTTGAGAGTATAACATTAGAAACAACTTTTATAGATGATTTAGGAGCAGACTCTTTAGATATAGTAGAACTTATAATGGCTTTAGAAGAAGAATTCGACATGGAAATACCTGAGGTAGAAGCTGAAAAAATAATATCAGTTGGTGATGTTGCTGAATATATTCATAAAGCTAAATAATATAAAATCAATAATATAAAGAAAATATAAATTAAAAGCAGGCAATGTATATACGTACATTGCCTGCTTTTAATATAATAAATAACATATAATAGCTAAATGCTAAAAAATTATGTAAAACTATTGACTTAAAATAGCTCTATTGGTATAATATATGTAGAAAAGATGGTGAGATTATTGACAATAAATGAAAAATTAGATATACTTCAAAAAGATATAGGATATGAATTTAAAAACAGTAAATTATTAAGAGTAGCACTTACACATAAATCGTATGCATATGAAATGAAAAATATAGATAAAGACTCATATAATGAAAGATTAGAATATTTGGGTGATGCTGTATTAGAGCACATTACATCAGATTTTTTATTTAATATAAAACCAGCAATTGATGAAGGTGAAATGACAAAAAAGAGAGCTGAGATAGTTTGTGAAAAATCTTTGAGTGATGCATTTAGAAATATAAATGGTGAGAATTATATATTCCTAGGTAAATGTGAGATAGCAACAAATGGTAGTACTAAAGATGCAATACTTGCGGATGCTTTTGAAGCATTGTTAGGAGCAATATATATAGATAGTGATTTTATTACAATTAAAAAAATAACACTTAAATTATTAGAAGAACAAATATCTGCTTCTTTAAAAGGTGAGACAAAAGTTACTGATTACAAAACATTATTACAAGAAATACTTCAAAAAAAAGGTACAATAAATATACAATATAATGTTGTAGAAGAAACTGGTCCTGATCATGATAAAAGTTTTTTTGTTGAGGTTTTATTAGAAAACACTAGAATTGGAACAGGAAATGGTAAAAGTAGAAAACAAGCAGAACAGAAAGCAGCTGAGGTTGCATATGCAAAATATAACTAAAATTAATATAGATTTAAGAGCTGAACTTAAAAACATATTAAACAAGGATGAGCAGTATACAATCCCAATATTTATACCTCATTTGGGTTGTAATAATGAATGTGTATTTTGCAATCAAAGAAAAATAAGTGGAAATTCAAAAATTCAAAATTTAGATGAGATTAGAAAAGATATTGATGAGCATCTTGAGTATTTAAAAGATAAAAAGAAAATTCAAATTGCATTTTTTGGTGGTAGTTTCACAGGAATACCGAAAAAGCATCAAATAAAATATTTAGAGATAGCAAATGAATATATTTTACAAGGGAAAGTAGATAGCATACGCATTTCTACAAGACCAGACTATATAAGTATACCGATAGTAAAAATGTTAAAAACATATAATGTTAGAACTATTGAACTAGGTGTTCAATCTATGGATAATTTAGTTCTAGAATCATCTAAAAGAGGCCATACAGCAATTGATGTTATTAGGGCAGCTATAATTATCAACTTACTAAATATTGAACTTGGATTTCAAATTATGGTTGGTTTACCAAACAGTACTTTAAAATCAGAGGTTATGAGTATGTTGAAGTTGTTGCAATTTAAACCAAAGCAACTAAGAATATATCCTGTGTATGTATTAGAAATGAGCCAGTTATACGATATGTACTTAAAAAAAGAATATATACCTTTGACTTTAGATGATGCTATAACTAGGACAGCTGAAATAATAAAGATATGTAGAAGTAGCAATGTACAAATTATCCGTATAGGACTTCAATCAACAAAAGAAATTGCAGCAAATAATTCAAAAATAGTTGGGCCGGTTTGTGATAACTTTGCGGAATATGCATTGTCTAAGATAGTCCTTGAAAAATTAGAAAAACAAATTATAAATAAATTAGATGTTGATAATGTGGATAACATTAAGCAAAAAATTGAAATTTGTGTTAATAATAAGTATATATCTATTGTTATAGGACCTAAAAAAATAAACAAAATTTATTTACAAAACAAATATAATATTGATTTATCAGTTAAAGGAGAATAATTTATGAAAAAAGTAATGTTTGCATCTAGCAGTGGTGGTCATTTAGCAGAATTGCTTAAATTACAAAGTTTGTTTGCTAATTATAATTATATGTTAGTTACAGAAAAAACAAAAACAACGGATAAGTTATTTGAAAAATATAATGTTAGATATATGCAATATGGTTCAAGGCAATATATTTTTTCATACTTTTTCGTTTTCATTTTCAATGTTTTGAAAAGTATTGAATTAATGATTACATTTAATCCTAATATAGTTATAACAACTGGAGCACATACAGGTGGTATTGTATGTTTCATTGCAAAATTATTTGGTAAAAAAGTAATATATATAGAATCAATGGCAAAAGTGAATACATTATCTATGACAGGTAAATTTGTTTATTTATTTGCAGATAAATTTTATGTGCAATGGGAAGAACTTGAACAAAAATACAAAAAATCCGAATTTTTAGGGAGATTGATATAAATGATTTTTATAACATTGGGAACTCAAAAGCAAAGTTTTAAAAGATTGTTAGATGAAATTGAAAATTGTGATATTTTAAATAATGAGGAAATAATTGCACAAGTTGGGCATACTAAATTTACTAGTGATAAAATAAAAACAATTGATTTTTTAGAAACAGATGAATTCAATAAATATATAGAAAACTCAGAGTTTATTATAACACATGGAGGAGTTGGTTCAATATTTGCAGCAATTTTGAAAAATAAAAAAGTTATTGCAATGCCAAGACTTAAAAAATATAAAGAACATGTAGATGATCATCAAATTGAAATATGTGAAAAACTAGCGAATATGGGATATATAATTAACTATAATCCTGATAAATACGAAGATGAAGAAAATGCTACAGATTTAGAACAAGAAATAAATTTTTTAAGAAGTAATAGTTTTGAAAAATATGTTGAAGACACTTCATATTTACCTAAATTAACTAGAAGCATAGAAGAACTTCTTTTAAGTTGATATTTTGATTAATATTACAAATAATAAGTAAAGAGGTGTTTACTAAATGAAAAGTAAAATTTCAAGAACAATAATTGATATATTATTAATCGTTATTGGTACGTTTATAATGAGTTTAAGTATTAATTTTTTTCTACTACCAAATAGAATAACAACGGGTGGAGCAAGTGGTATTGCTACTATATTATATTATAAGTTCAATTTTAATTTAGGGCTATCAATACTTATTATAAATATTCCAATTTTCATAATGTCTATAAAAAAACTTGGATTGAAATTCAGTTTTAAAAGTATATTTGCCACATTATTATTTACGGCTTTTATAGATTTAATAACATATAACAGTTACATACTTAATAATAGAACAGATATGTTTATATCATCTATATATGGAGGATTAGTATTAGGTATTGGAATTTCACTAGTGTTTAAAGCAGGTGCGAGCTCTGGTGGTACAGATCTATTGGCACATATTTTACAAAAAAAAGGTGGAACTCTTAACTTAAGTAAAATAATGTTAATTTTAGATCTTATTATAATATCAGGCTTAATAATTGAATTTAAAGATATAAACTTAGGATTATATTCAGCAATAGCAATATATATTTCAAGTAAAACTATAGCTATTGTATTTGAAGGTATAAATTACACAAAAGTAATTAATATAATAACAAAGAATAATGATGCAATTACAAATCAAATTATCAATGTTTTAAAAAGAGGAGCAACTGTAACAAAGTGTATAGGAGCATATTCTAGAGAAGAATATATAAATATAACTTGTATTGTAACACTTCCAGAAATATCAAAGGTTACAAAAATAGCTTACGAAATAGATTCTGATGCACTTATATATATAACTAATGCAAATGAAGTGTGGGGAAAAGGATTTAAAGATTCATAGGAGGTAATATAATGAATAATTTAGAAAAAATTGCTAATAAAAGTAGAATTGATATTATTGATATGATATACAATGCGAAATCAGGACATCCAGGTGGAAGTTTATCTGTAATAGATATTTTAACTGTACTCTATCATAAAGAAATGAATTTAAATCTAGATAATAAAGGAAAAAGAATAGATAAATGTATATTGTCTAAAGGTCATGCAGCTCCTGCACTATATGCAACTCTTGCATCAGTAGGACTTTTAGATAAAGATTTACTTAAAACATTAAGAAAGTTTGATAGCACATTAGAGGGACATCCTAGTATAAAAATACCAGGAGTTGATGCTTCTAGTGGTTCTTTAGGACAAGGGCTATCTATTGCAAATGGTATGGCAATAGCAAAAAGAATGGGTGACAATATAGGATATATTTATGTTATTCTAGGTGATGGAGAATTAGAAGAAGGCCAAAACTGGGAAGCTTTTATGACAACAAATAAATATAATCTTAATAATGTTATAATAATTATAGATAATAATGGACTACAAATAGATGGAAGTATACAAGATGTTAAAAAGCTTGATAACCTTGACGAAAAGATAGCTTCATTTGGACTAAATGTAATTAAATGCGATGGTAACAACGTAGATGAAATAGGGAAAGCAATAGCTATTGCTAAAAAATCACTTAAACCTAGCTGTATTATAGCTAAAACTATAAAAGGCAAAGGTGTAAGTTTCATGGAAAACGAAGCTAGTTGGCATGGTAGGTCTTTTACAGATGAAGAATATATAATGGCAAAAAATGAATTGGAAGCTAAAATATAAGTAGAAACGAGGTTTAATATATGAAATCAACAAGAAAAGCATATGGTGAATTTTTAGTTGAATTGGGTAAAATAGACACAAATGTAATTGTTTTTGATGCAGATTTAGCAAAAGCTACATGTACTGATATGTTTAAAAAAGAATTTCCAAATAGACATTTTGATATAGGAATATCTGAACAAGATATGGTATGTACAGCATGTGGAGCAGCACTTAGTGGTAAAACAGTATTTGCTTCAACTTTTGCAATGTTTATGGCAGGAAGAGCATATGAACAAATTAGAAATACAGCTGCATATTCACATATAAATATAAATTTATGTGCAACACATAGTGGTCTTGCTGTTGGTGAAGATGGTCCATCTCATCAATGTATAGAAGATATTTCACTTATGAGAGTTATACCTGGAATGACAGTACTTTCACCTGCAGACGATATTTCTACAAAAAAAATACTTGGGGAATGTTTAAAACTAGATGGACCTAAATATATAAGACTTGGAAGAAGTGATACGATGGATATATATTCTGAAAATGATATATTTGAAATTGGTGGTAGTAAAACTTTTGGGGCTGGCACTAATGGAACAATATTTGCAACGGGTAACACTGTAAGTATTGCACTTGAGGCAAAAGAAGAATTAAAGAAAAATAATATTAATGTAAGAGTAGTTGATTTATATAGTATTAAACCAGTTGACAAAGATAATATAATAAAATCTGCTAAAGAATCTGAAATACTAGTATCAATTGAAGATCATAGTGTAATTGGAGGAATTGGCAGTTTAGTAGCAGATGTTTTGTGTGAGTACTATCCTAAAAAAATAATTAAAATAGGAGTAAATGATACATTTGGTAAATCAGGTAATGCAAAAAAAGTATATGAGATATTTGGTATTACAAAAGAAAATATTATTAGCAAATTTATTTAAGGAGGTAGCTATGGAACCTTTAGCACATAGAATGAAGCCAAGAGTCTTGGAAGAATTTTTTGGACAAGAACATATTGTAGGCAATGATAAGTTGTTATATAGATTAATAAAATCGGACAAGCTAACTTCTGTTGTTTTTTGGGGGCCACCAGGTACTGGCAAAACCTCTTTAGCAAGAATAGTTGCTAATACTACAAAGTATAATTTTGTTGAGTTAAATGCCACTAATGCGGGTGTTGCAGATATTAAAAGAATAGTGGAAGATTCCAAAAATATATTTGTTAATCCAAAAGGCAAAACAATTCTTTTTATTGATGAAATACATAGATTTAATAAACTTCAACAAGATGCACTTTTACCTTATGTGGAAAAAGGAACAATAATTTTAATTGGTGCAACTACTGAAAATCCATACTTTGAGGTAAATAAGGCATTAGTATCAAGATCTACTATTTTTAGATTTAAAGAACTAGAACCTAAAGATATAAGAGAAATATTATTACTTACTATTAAAGATAAAGAAAGAGGGCTTGCTTCATATAATTTAGATATAAAAGAGGAAGTAATAGATTTTTTGGCTGAAATATCAAATGGCGATGTAAGGACAGTTCTAAATGCTTTAGAAATCGCGGTTTTAACTACAGATATGGATAGTAAAGGTGTAATAGTTATAGATAAAGACGTAATTTTAAACTGTACACAGAATAAAAAGAGTATGTATGATAAATCAGACGATTCACATTATGACACAATTAGCGCTTTTATTAAATCAATGAGAGGTAGTGATTCCCAAGCTACAGTACATTATTTAGCAAAAATGATTGCTGCTGGTGAGGATCCAATGTTTATAGCACGTAGAATTGTAATTGCTGCTTCTGAAGATGTTGGACTAGCAAATAACGAAGCTTTGTTAGTAGCTACTGCAGCAATGCAAGCGGTACATCAAATAGGAATGCCCGAAGCTAGGATTATACTGTCTCATGCCGCTCTATGTGTTGCTAATAGCAAAAAATCAAACAGTGCATATTTAGCTATAAATGCAGCTATTGAAGATGTTGAAAATATAGATACTGGAACAGTACCTATGCATATTAGAAATTCTCCAATTTCACAAATGAAACAAGAAGGATATGGTGTAGGATATAAATATCCACATGATTATGAGGATTCATGGATTGATCAACAATATCTACCGGATAAAATAAAAGATAAAAAATATTATATATCTAAAAAATGGGAGAAAAAATTATGAGAAGAAAAATAAACATATCTGTTAATAAACGTATAATTAAAAATATTAAACAGGGTGCAGAAGATAATATAAACAAAGGTATAAATATATTAAATGATTACAAAGAAAAGAAAAACGAAGAAAGAAAAAGAAGAATATATCCTGAAACAAAAGAGTTTTCAGAAGAAAATAAGAAAAAGCTTAAACCTATTATTCTTTCTTTTGTTGTAATAATATTGTTTTTTATAACTTATACATTTTTAGAATATGCTCCAATACTGGGGTTTAATATATTTAATAATAAATCAAAAGAAAATGTTGTAATAGAAAATCTCTCACAGGAAAAAAGTATATATAAACAATATAACAATGAACTATTAGTATATTCGAATCAATTACTTATAACATATGATAGTAATGGTAGAAAAACATGGGAACATAAAATAAATGAAAATATTAGTTCTGATATTTATATAAATGGAATATATATGGTAATTGCTAATAAATCAAATGGAAACATTTATATATTTTCTGGCAAAAATGAATTGACTAACAAGAAAATTGAAGGGGATATTGATGATGTATATTTGGATGAAAAAGGTAATGTAGCAGTTGAATATTCAAGTAGTGGATATAAAAAAATAATTACAGTATTTGATAAATATGGGAAAAATAAATATAGTGCATATATAAGTTCATCCTCTATTTTAGATATCAAACTAATTGATAATGCTAAAAAACTTTTACTTGTACAAACTGATTCGTCTTCTCTAACTATTGGTACAAAAATAAGTATTATTGACTCAGATAAAGCTGAAAGTATAAAAGAAATTTTTAAATTAGAAAATAAATTAGTTTATGATTTTAAAATTGTAAACGATGATCTTATTTTAGTTACAAATGATAGTATACAAAAATACAATTTTAATACAGGCGTTAGCAATAAAGTACATAGTTTAGATTCTAACCAAACAAATTATATAGCATTATCTGATGGATATTTTGCTGCTATAGAAGCTAATAAAGAAAAATTTAGTTTTATAACAAATAAATTTGATAATACTAGCATATCTAATATAGAGTTAGATGTTTTACCTAAATACATTAAAAATAGTGGATTGCTTACTTATGTTGTATCAGAAAATAACATTGCAGTAATAAACAAGTGGGGTATAATAGTTAGAAATATAGATATTAAACTACCACCAACAGATATAATAATATTTAACAAAGAAAAAAGTATAGCATTAATATATTCAAATAGAATAGAAATTGTAAAATTATAATAAAATATTGCAAATTTCATTAAAAGTGATATAATGTAATAAGAAAAAGGGTGGTATAAAATGATTTTAGATGGCATAGTAATAATATTTGTAATTTTCAGTGCATTTGCAGGTTACAAAAAGGGACTTACAACAATACTTATAAGCTTAATAGGATTTGTTATTGCAATAGTACTTGCGTTTATGTTTAAAGGTAGTTTAGCTAATATAGTTATAGAAAAAACTGATGTTGAGATTACTATGAAAAAAGTTATTAGTGAAGGTATAAGTAAAGCTATACAAACTAATAAATCAGATTTGCCTGAAAAAAACAATTCATTTTACACAACTATAGTTAAAAATATGGGAGTAGATGAAACAGTTGATAATCTATCAAATAACGTTGTTAAATTTGTGCTAGAAACAGCTGCTTTTATATTTATATTTTTAACTATCAATACATGTGCATTTATATTACAACAGATGCTAAATCTTGTGTTTGATTTGCCTATATTAAGCAGTATAAACAGTATTGGTGGATTTGGTATAGGGTTGTTAATGGCCTTGTTTAAAATATGGATAGTACTTGCTATAGTATCAATGATTATTCCAATGTTTGGAGTACTAAAAACACTGATAGACTCTTCTACAATAACTAAAATGTTGTATGAAACAAATGTTATAGTGAAATTACTAGCATCAGGTTTCAAATTCTAAATTTAAACTAATAAAATATAATAATTTAAACATACTATTAATAATTAGTATTACAGAGGAGAAACAATGAGTAAAAAAATTAAAAAAAATGTAGTGAAGAGCAAGAGAGCAACTAAAATTTTTATAATATTAACAATAATAGGAATACTAATATGGGGCGGAGTATATGCCGTAAATTATGTTATAGGTGAAGAAAATTCTTCATCTATAACGGATGATAATAAAAATGTATCATCGACAAAAAAAGATATTGTAAGCGCACTTATATGTGGTGAAAGCGAAAACCTTACAGATACTATAATATATTTAAGATATGAAGTCTCTACAGGTAAACTTGCATTTATGTCAATACCAAGAGATACATACGTAACAAATTCGTATTGTATAGGTCATAAAATAAATGCAATATATAGAGGTACAAATATAGAACCGTTAGTTAAAGAGGTTGAAGACTTATTAGCTGTAGATGTTGATTATTACTTAGTTGTAGATAATAAAATTGTAAGAGAAGTTGTAGATGTTCTTGGTGGAGTTGAAATTGATGTACCATTTAGAATGAAATATGATGATCTAGAACAAAATTTACATATAAATTTACAACCTGGTCTTCAAGTTTTAGATGGAGCAAAAGCAGAACAATTTATAAGATTTAGGCATAATAATGATATGACAGTAGGATACGCATCTGGAGATATAGGCAGAACAAAAGCTCAACAAGATTTTATAAGAGCTTTTTTAAAAGGAATACTATCTCCATCAAACATAGTTAAGTTGCCAACTTTAATACAAACTGTACTAAAAAATACTAATACAAATGTAACTGCTAGGGAAGCTTTAAGATATGTTACAGATGTTCCAAATTTAAAATTAGATGATATATATTCATGTACTGCTGCTGGAACAACTCCAACAATAGATGGACTATCATATTTTAAAATGGATGAAGTAGAAACACAACGTATAATTAAAGAAGATTTTATAAAAAAAGTTGATACTACTGTAATAACACCTGATGCAACTAGCACAAAAAGCAATTAAAATAAATATAATAAACTAAAATAAAACAACATATAACGTGTAATGCGTTATATGTTGTATGTTTAGTTCAAATTATTTCTTTTTATTAGTCTCTTGCTTTTATTCTTTATAATTAATAATATAATAATCAATAAAATAAGTACAAATAATATATATAAAGAATATGTATTTAAATTATTATCTTTATTTTGATATCCCGTTATTTCAATTAATTTTATTTCATAAATATTATCAAATTGCCAATTTTCATTCTTAGCATTTACATATATTTTTCCACTCACATTATTATCATTTATCATTATTTCAGATAAACTATAATTCAAAACATATGGATTTTTATCAGTTAAACAAAATACATCTAAATCTATTCCAAAAATATAATTTTTATTTAATTTTTTATCAATATATGAAATTTTGAATGTATCTTTATCTAATATTTTTGCCTTTTCAAATTTTTCGAATGAATTATCAAGCAACATTTTAGTATCAGTAAACCTTGTTCTTTTATTCATAATGTTTTTAGATCCATCAAACAAACAGCATATTATATTATTTCCATTTGTTTTAGAATAACATATAAATACATTACCAGCCTCTGCTGTATAACCTGTTTTACCACCAATAACATAATCTAATTTATAAGAAAGTAACAAGTTGGTATTTTCTAATTTTCTTGTTACAAGAGTTTTATTTGTTTCTTCTATTATATATTCTTTTGTTTCACATATGCTTCTAAAAGTCTTGTTTTGTGAAGCATATCTCATTATCATTGCCATATCATAAGCAGTTGAATAGTGATTACTATTATGAAATCCATGTGGATTAACAAAATGTGAATTTATGCAGCCAAGGTCTTTTAATTTATTATTCATTAGTATTGAAAAATTTGAAATACTGCCACTTACAGCTTCAGCTAAAACATTTGCTGCATCACTTCCAGATGGAAGTAGTAATCCATACAATAGTTGCCTTACAGTCAGTACTTCACCTTTTTTTAAGTAGGCTATAGAACTACCATATGGGACGTTTTCAATAGCTTCATCACTAACAGTAATGTTAGTATCTAAATTCAAATTTTCTATTGCAATAATGGCTGTTAATATTTTAGTAGTACTAGCTGGAAATATCTTTTTGTTCATATTTTTATTATATAATACTGATAACCCATCACCATCTAATACAATTGCAGCATTTTCTGAGATAGTATCAAATTCGCCATATATAAAATTATAATTAATAGTAAATATTATTACAAGTAAAAATACAAATAAGATACGTTTATACAAAAAAATCACCTAGACATATTATACACTAAAAATTGAATAAATGAAAGGAAAAAATATGAAAGAAATGAAAAGTTTAGTTAAACTCAATAATATAATCAAGTTGATATTATTAACAATAACAATTGTAATTTGTTGTAGCATATCAATATATCTACAAAAAAGAGAAATAAGTAATATAAAAATAAATGATAAGGAATTTGAAAGTGAGTATGGTAAAATTACAGTTTATTTAAATGGTGCAGTAAATACACCAGGTATATATAACTTTAATGAGGGAATAAGATTAGAAGAAGCTCTTAGTATTATTGGAGGAGTAAAATTAGAAGCAGATATATCAAAAGTAAATTTAGCAAAAGTGCTATATGACTGTGAAAAAATTGTTATTCCATATCTACAAGAACAACAAATAGAAATTAATAATAATGATAAACAATCTGATTCTGAAACAGTGAATATAAATGAAGCAAATGAAAATGAATTAATGACGTTATCGGGTATAGGAGAAATTACTGCAAAAAAAATAATAGAATATAGGAAAAATGGAAGTTTTGAAGTAATAGATGATATAAAGAAGGTACCGGGTATTGGAGAGAGTAAATTTGATAAAATCAAAGATAAAATAGCAGTAGAATAATATAATTAGATATTTAACATAAAATATATAGAGGTAAATATTATGAGATACTACTTATATTTAGATAAAGAGTTTTTAAAGTCATTGTTTGCTTCAGTTTCTGAAGTTGATTTCGATCTTGAAATAATGGAATTTTCAGTACAGAAAGGTGAAACGTTAACTAAGGATATAAATATAGCACCTAATATAAATGAAGTTTCTGGAAAAGCAACTTTGCAAAAAAATGATAAAGATGATAATGAAAAAAATGAATGTAGAAATCAGACAACTGGTGGTGTTACACTTTTTGCAGGTGAAAAGAATACATATAATACTGTTGTAGAAAGAAGATATATAAATATAGAAGATGTATCTGGAATAAAGAACCTAGCTTTTTATAATAAATTAGTAAAAAAACTAGAAGGAATGTCTAATGAAGAAGTTTGCTTATGTATTGAAAAGGGAAAAATATGTCCTTGTAAATTAAAAAATTTATATGCGGATATTGATGATAGACAGTATCCAAAAAACAATCAGTTTTTTTATATAAACAACAAATATATATGGATAGATAGTGATAATCTAGCAACAGACTTGTTTTTTTTAAGCACAATTACTTCAGAAGTAAAAGTTATAGGTTTTATGATAAATAAAATAAATGATATAGATATTATAAAAGCTATAGCAATATTTATAGAATAAAAATAGAGGATATAATCCCCTATTAATTTGTTATAATAAATGTATCTATATTTTCTTTCACCATATCTATAAATTTTTCTGTTAAATCTTTATCTAATTGAGAACCTTTAACTCTATTAAACTCATCTAAAGCATACTGCACTGTATAAACTTCTTTGTATGATCTTTTTGTAGTAATTGCATCAAAAGAATCACAAATTGAAAGTATCTTAGACAAATATGGTATCTTATCACCAGATATACCGTTAGGATATCCTTTTCCATCAATTCTTTCGTGATGGCAGTTTACTATTTCATTTACTTCTTTAAATATATCAGCTACTGCTAAAATATTAGCACCAATAGTAGGATGATATTTTATTGTTTCATATTCATCATCTGTTAATTTATCATGTTTAGTTAGAATATTATCAGGTATTCCTATTTTGCCAATGTCATGAAACAATCCTGCAAGTTTTAATTTTTCTTTTTCTTTACTATCTAAATTCAATACGTCTGCAAATCTTAAGGCATATTCACAAACTCTCTTAGAATGCGATGCAGTATAATTATCTTTAGCATCAACTGTTTTAAGCAAAACATTAGCAAAGTCTACTACATATTTTTCAAGTTGTATATTCATAGTTCTAATGTTTCTAAGTTGATTTGTATATTTAATACCACTTTGTATAGTAAGTATTAATTGATCAAATCTAGAACTTTTCTCAAAATATGACTGTATATCTAGATTTGTCATAGCATCAATTGATGGAGCTAAGTCTTTATTAACAGACATCATTATAATATATATTTCTTTGTTAAATTCTCTAACAAGTTGTACAACTCTATCGCCATTTACGGGTGACATTAAATAATTTACAATTAATATATCAAATGAATCAGATTTCAAAGCTTCTATAGCTGAAACTGGCTCTGTAAATGGAACAACAGTATGTCCATATTTGGAAAGTATTATAGATAACATATCCATCATAGATATATCATCATCAATAACCATTATTTTTGCTTTTTCAATAGGCTTATTTTCCATAATTGCACCTCTATATTTAGATTATATCAAATAAAGTAATAAAAAACAATACTTTATTGAAATATAAATATAAATATAATAATTATATGAGAACCTTAGACATATTTCATATATATGAGTTTTAAAATGTAATATTAGAACTAAAATAATTTAAATAAATGTCGAAAATTGCAAACATACTTCAAATCATTTTTTATGTATAAAAACTAATTTTAAGTAAAAAATATAATTAGGGTGATATCATGATAAACAGAGGAATATTTTATTTTGTAATTGGATCATTTATTGGATGGATTTTTGAAATAATATTTAAAACTATAGCTAGAGAAGATCGATCTAGAGCCGGAATGGCAAATTGTCCTTTTTGTATTTTATATGGAATTGGTACATGCTTTATGGCACTATCTATCTATAAATTTGCTAATAATATACTTTTAATCTTTTTATTTAGTTCAATCACACTTACAACTCTAGAATATATTACTGGCATATTTCTTGAAAATATATATGGAATTGAATTGTGGGATTATGGAAAATTAAAATTTGGATTAAACAAGCACATATCATTAGAATTTATAATTATATGGGGCTTTTTAGGTGTGCTATTTGTTAAATATATTTTACCAATATTAAATAGAATATATTACTCTTTAAATAGTCCGGTTTTATATGTAACAATTTATGTGGTTTTGATATATATAATCATTGATTATACAAACATTAACATTAAGATGTTAAATAAAAAATAATATTCATTTAAGTGCTGTTATAAAAATCTTGGCTTTATTTGTCGTACGATTTGTGTAATAAAAGTATTGACATTTAAAATACTGTATGTTATATTATTACCATTCACAAAGGAGGTGATTACATTTATGCCTTAGTACTTTCTGTCTTTGCTATATTTTTATCTTATTACATTGTTTCAATTTATTACATATCTATTAAGTCTAAATATATTGTAACAAATAAATATTTTAGTTCTATTAAATTAAACATCAATATTTTCGAATCATATTTTACAAAATATAGAAATATTTTGAATAATTTGGGAAATCCTTATGGAATTAATTATTTTAAATTTAATTTAATTAAATATTTTATTTCACCTTTAATTTTTATTCTAGTTGTTTTTAGATCGCATAATATCATTTTATCGTTAACATATTCTTTGTGTTTTTTTTATATTCCAAATTTTTTAATTTATAGATTTATTAAAAACGAATCTATAAAAATAATAAATGATATATCTGAAGTATCAAATAATTTAAAACTCGCGCTTTCGTGCAACATACCACTACACGAGTCATTAAAATATGTTATAAACAATATTGAATATGTTAGATTTAAAGAAGGTTTCAATCTTTTTATAAATGATTACTTAATGTATAACTTTAATATGATAAAAGCAATTGATAACTTTAAATTAAAATTTAGTTCATATGAATTTAATATGCTATTAAATATAATTCTTCAAGGAGATAGAGAAGGTAAAATAATAGAATCCCTAACAATATTTTCTGAAACTTTAGACTTATCATATTTTAAATATTTAAAATATAAAGAAGCAAAGAGAATAATATTTGTTACAATAGCGTCTATAATTTCTTTAATAAATATAACTATACTAGCAGCGTATCCTATAATAATACAAATATCAAATAATTTACAAAACATATTCAATTAGGAAGGAAGTGTATATCAAAATGAATAAATTAAAAAGAACTGTACTTAAATTTAAAATGAAGAAAGTAAATACATTAAAAAACAAAAAAGGGGCTGAATTAGTAGAGAGTATACTAATGGTTGGAGTATCTATAGCATTAATTGTAGTAGTTTTTTATCCACAAATAATGCTTTTAATGAATGTTGGGTTTAGTGGCATGCAATCATGGTTTGTTGATGCTTTAACTAAAATAGGACAACCTGTAGTATAATGAAATTTAAAAGGAATTTATATATCGCCATTATAGCTTTACTTATATACTTTGCATTAGCATTTAGTTATAAAAAATTCATATTAAAAGATGGATATAGCTATGTATATTCTCTTTGTAAAAATGTTTCAAGAGGAGATAGGGTTATAGAATCAGATTTAGCTAAAATTAAAATTTCTAGTAATAATATAAATAAATATTTAACTGTATATACAGGTCAAGGATATTATAGAGACGATTACGTAGAAGGATCTATTGTTTTAAATAATATGATTTTATCAAATGATGAATATATTAAAATTGAAATAAATTCAGAAATAATATCAATAAAATTAAATTCTGCTGAAGATGCTGGTTCATACCAAATAGAAAAAGGAAGTATAATAAATATTTTCTATTCGGCAAAATTATCAGAAATAGCAAGTATACTCAATAGTATTGATAAAACAAGTGTAATTAGTAATAATTTACAAAGTGGATATGTTACATTGAAACTTTTAGAAAATGTTAAAATAATAAGTTGTTATGATAAATATGGAAATGTAACTAAGATAGGAAATGTAGCTGAGACTATATTAATAGAAATATCTAAAGAAGAAAGTATCAAAATAAATAATTTAAAAAATTATGGAAAATTTAGTATTAGTATAATAAAGTGAGGAGGAATTATGAATATTCTTTTTATATATAATCTTGAAAACAAGGAATTTGACAGTGTATCTCTTAAAATTGAAGAAAGTATCAAAAATATAATGAAAGACACAATCATTAATGTATTTAGAAAAGATAAAATAAATTATAGACTTAAGCCGGATATATATGTAATACTATCAGATAATCATGAAGAAGTGGATGGATATTTTACAAAAATAAAAGATAAAAAAAAATCCATAGTTTTAACTAATAATATATCAAGTTCAAATATTTTAAGTTTAATTGAAAATACAAAGAACGTTTGTTATATGAAAAATGATATAGAAATATTAGTTAGAAAAATATACAATGTTTATATTGAAAGTAAAGAAAACTATGTATAAGAGAATATTTGTAATTTTTATTTTAGTAATCATTATCATTTTTGCTATATTTCTATATAAAAATAATAATAAAAAGTATAATGAAAAAAAATCAAATAAGATTGAAGAAAATATTAAATACTTTAATGATAATGTATTAACAAATACAAACGAATACAGCGACTATTTTGCTGATAGATACGTTATTATAAATAGTAAGGGATCAAGTATAGGCAAAAGCAAGAATGAGTTAGAAAATGGCTATTATGACGTTAATTTAAATATAGAAACAGATGACATATATATATATATTAATAAACTATTTAAAGAGTTTGATAAAAATATAATATGCGATGAAATATATGTTAATGAGATAACAGAATATATAGCAAAAACATTTAATTTAAAAATAGACAAAAAAGCTCTATCTCAATTAATTATAACTAATTATGAATTGATAAGGGATATAGACAGAAATAATGTGGACAATGTGGATAAAGAAGTGCTAATAAATGATATAAACATAGTTGTTACAGTTTGTGATAATATGCTTGTATTAAAGATGGGTGATAAATAGATGAAAAGTAAGTTTATGATTAAAACATTAGTTATAATTATTTTTGTAATAAATTTGAAATCTAATGTACATGGAATATCAGATAAGTTTAAATTTGTAATAGATACAATTGGTATACCAAGATATAACGTATATTTAGAAGAAATTAACGAAGATATATATAATGCATATAATATATTTGCATATTCTAATCCACAAGGCTTGCTATGGCATAACAATCAGAGATTTAAGCCTGTAGCTAATTTGGGTAAGTGGACAAGATATAATGGCTTATACAGGGGAACTGGAGAAAGAGGAGAGTATTATCTACTTGGTACAAGCTATAGTGGCTCCGTAATAAGCAATGTATATTTTCCTGCTGATTTTCTTCCGGAAACTACTCCAGACAAATGGTCATATTTAGTTACAAATGGTGCTTATGAATCATGGCTTGATAAAGGAAAGTACAAATATTTAGAACAATTAGAATATATGAAGAATACTCAGTTGTTATTTGATGAAATTAATTATTCTACAGGCACAATAAATTCATATAATTTAATTTCGTACAATATATCAGTAAATAAAATTGGTATGAATAAATTGACCTTAGACACAGCTTCTACATGGAAAACTAATGGTATTGTAACAGCAAGGAGATTAACTAATCAATCTAAAATACGAAGCGCTATTTTCACTACTGCACCTATGTCAGCAAATGCTGATATATTATCAAAACTTAAAATAGATAATAATTTTGTTATGAAATCAAATGAAGATACAATAGTAATACCTATAACAATATCTTCTGAAGCAATAAATTTAAGTAACTACGCAAATGAAAAACATATAAAAGAAATAACGTCAATTCTTTATATAAATGATAAAGAAATAACTAGAGTTACTGGTAGCAAAACTGTAAAAGTGGACAAAGATATAATATTTACAGTTTCTAGAGAAAATTATAACATTCCAAATACTTATCCCATAGATATAAAGGTAAAAAGTTACCTTTATACAGAGTTTAGCATTGATGGTTTAATGCAACATGAGACACAAAAACGCATAAATTTGCAGGTGTTAGAAAAAGAAGTAATTCCAATTAAAAGCATTAAAATAGCAGTGTTGGAAAAAGATAATAATAATCTAGTTATAAAACCACTTGTCCAAACATTAAATACTAAAAATATGAATTCTGAAGGTATAATTGAAGCACAAAAATTTTTAGCTATTAGATTAGAAAAAAGTATCAATGACTTAAATATTCAATGCTTTATTAATAGTATCCAAACTGAGTATGAAAAAATATTTGAAAACGATAAATATGTTGTTCTAAAAATATGTATAAATGAAAAATTAAGTAATACAATCAAAAGTTGGAACTATTTAAGGGATAAATCTAAAAATTATTTTACAATTAATTTTAATGAAATTGGTGAAAGAATTTCTGATCCTAATGTGCTAGAAATAATATGTAGTTCAAATTATAAAAAAACTGTAAGATTTGATAGCATAGATAAATATAGTAATAATATAAATTATTCTTTTGAAAATAATGTTTTAAATATAGATGAAATTAAAAATAATATTCCAATAGAAAATTGGATTACAAATGAATAATAAAAAAGGAAGCGTTGAAATATTTATATTATTAATAAGTGTAATGATTATGCTTATCATGTTAGTGGTTATATTTTTACTTTATATTCAAATAAATTCAAGTGTATTTAATGTTAAAAGTGATTTATTTTATATAGCACAAAATGCCTATATAGCAGCTGATTATGAAGAATTAGCATATTCAAATTATCAAATTAATGAAAATGTATTACAAGAAAAAATAATTCAGTTATTAGAACTAAACCATCCAAATTACAATTTTGTTATAAACAAAATAAAATATGAATATATAGACAAGAATGTCTTAATAGATATAAATTTACTAATAGAACCTATAGTTTTAAGCAATTTAATAGGAAACATTACTTTAAATATTAAGGAAAATGTTAAGCTTAAGTTAATGGAGGTAAAATGATTAATATCAAATATAAAAATGGTAACAGTATAATTGCAATACCATTCTTATTAATAATATCAATACTTATGATAATAATTATAGGGACCTATATAATAAATTCAATAATACCTTTTATATATCATCAAAAATTAATTACACTAGCTAATAAATATATGTTTGTAATTGAAAAGTTTGGGTACCTAACTGATGAAGAAAAAAATTTACTTAATGAAGAATTAAATAATTCTGGATTTGATGTTTCAAAAATAACGTTAAAATATCCAAATGAATTAAAAAGATATGGTGAATTGGTTGAATTTGAAATTAACTATTTGTTAGTTTTAAAAACGCCAGTAATATCAAATGGATCGTACAAATTAATAGAAAAAGAAACTATTTTAAAAATAAAAAAAAATAGTTTCTCGAAAATATAATATTACATTTTTATTAATGATTGAAGTGCCTTATCAGAGATAATAAGTTTTGATTTTTCTCTTAAAGATACTTCATATAATTCTGATGCATAGTTACATAAGCAAAATTCAGTTATTATTGAATAAGTTTTCAAAAACTTTACATTCTTAATAGAATACTTACTAAATATTAAAAAGTATCTATTATCGAGTTTGTATAAACTGTTTTTACCTAAAAATGATTTAGTTTTCTTTAATATATCACACATGTCTAAAATATTGTCTAGATTATCAAATGAAAACACATTAAATTTTATAGGATATGACATATCAGTAGAAGATTTCTTAATAGATTTTTTGTTAAATCCTTCATCAAGTAAGTTATACTTAGAAAGATCTGGAAAGTCATCTATTTTAGTTATAGTAACTGTAAAAAAATCATTACTATCAGTTGCAGCTTCAACAAATAGTTGAGCATGCTCAAAAATAAATGATGATTCTAAATTAGATTCTTCGATAAGTTCTAAAAAAAGTTGTTTAGCTTTCATAGTATCTTTTTCAAGATCTTTTAAAGAGATATGTCTTTGAGCTAACTCATCTATACTTAAAGTTATTTTAACTTTATTTTCATTGATTTTCTCTACTTTCAATAGGTTACCTCCGTTTCACTTAAATATAAATTATAAGTATTGTAATACTGTAAGTATATGTATTATATATCTAAATCGTTACTGTGTCAATACTTTAACTTTAAATTGTTTGTCTAAAAGTTACGAAACATAAAAATATAAAGATAATTAATTTACTATAGTATTTGTGACAAAAAGCAAAAAAATACCAAAAATATATTAAAACAAAGCTATTTATTGAAGAATTTATGAAAAGGTTGATTTTAATAAAAAAGTGTGATATAATAAATGTGTTAATTTCCTTACTCTATACATTGAGTATAGGGTCAGATGTCCAGAAGGGAGGAGTAAGTAATGAACAATTATGAAGCAGTAATAATACTTTCACAAACAATTGCTGATGAAGCAAAGGTTGCTTTCGCAGAAAAAATGAAAGAATTAATTGTATTGAATGGTGAACTTACAAACGTAGATGAATGGGGTAAAAAAACTTTAGCTTATGAAATAAAAAAGCAAAAAGAAGGTTTTTACATTCTATTAACATTTACAGCTAAACCAGAGTCTATTCTAGAAATGGATAGAATACTTGGATTAGATGAATCAGTTTTAAAACATATGATTATTAAGAAATAGTAGAACAAAATAAATCAAATTAATTAAATAAGAATAAATAAATTTAAAAAACAAGGAGGATTTATCATGAATAAATTTCAATTTATGGGGAGATTAACAAAAGACCCAGAGGTAAGAAATACAACAACAGGAACACAAGTTACATCATTTTCTTTGGCTGTAAACAGAAAATTTGCTGGACAAAATGGAGAAAGACAAACAGATTTCTTTAATTTAACAGCATTTGCTAAAACAGCAGAGTTTTGTGGCAAATATTTTAAAAAAGGCGCTCAAGTTTTAGTTGAAGGAAGAATTCAAAATAGAACTTGGGAAGATACAACAGGAGCAAAAAGATATGCAACTGACTACATTGTAGAAGATACATATTTTGCTGATTCTAAAAGAGATAATTCTGGAACAAATGGAACAATAAATTCTGACATACCAAGTGATGGAGAATACATTACTATAGATGATACGGCAGACTTACCATTTTAATTTAAGTGTTTAAGGAGGTAAAAACAAATGCTAGATAAGAAAAATAAAAAAGGTCCTAAAAGTGATAAACCTTTTAGAAAACCTAGAAAGAAAGTATGTACTTTATGCGTAGAGAAACAAGATGAATTAGACTATAAAGACGTAGAAAAAGTTAAAAAATTTATTAGTGATAAGGGTAAAATATTACCAAGAAGAGTAACTGGAACATGTGCAAAACATCAAAGAAAAGTTGTTGAAGCAATTCAAAGAACTAGATGCATTGCATTAATACCATATAGCGTTCAATAATAAAAAAACAGATACAATACATATTGTATCTGTTTTTTTATGTAAATATATATGGACATAACGCATTTGAATTGACAAATCAATACGAATATGTTATAATATGTAAAACAATGTATGCATTCGAAAATTTTATTAAATTTTGAGGAGGAGAATATGTTTAAATATTTTTCTAAAAAGACCCGAGAAGTCAAAAAAGCTCGTAAACAAGTTTTAAAATATTTACCTATAATAGAGAGTTATGTTTTAGAACTTGAAAAGATGCAATTATGGCCCAAATACAGACTTATGGACGCTCGAGATAGACAAAATGAAATATTTAATGAAATTTCTAAAATGGATGTTAAATGGGATGTATTATTATGTAATGCATATGTAAATAATATATATTTGTTTTCAAAATCTGATGAAAATTCATTATCAGATTTTAACGAGGACAGAGCATCTCATCATATAACTACATCCCAGGCGAGATTCTTTTCATATCCAAATAAAAATTTAGAAACAAATAATTTATTATTTGGATATAAAAAAAGTGGATGGTTTCCTAAACTATCTTCTGATTACTTTGTTAGAGATGACTTAAAAGCTTGGTCTAATATATTTAAAAAAGAAATACTATCAAATATATAGTAAAAAACAATGGAACAACTAATAAGCTGTTCCATTGTTTTTTGTATATTTGTAAAACAAAAGTAAAATATATTAAAAGACTTGCAATTTTCGTATATTTTGTAGTATAATAAAATGATAATGATTTAAAATATATAAAATATATAAAAGGAGATAAACATGAGAAATGGCTACACTGGAAATGAATCAGAAAAATTAGATGTTAAAGTTACAAAAAAGAGTGATAAGAAAAATATAATTAAACTTTGTATATGGATAGCTATATTTATATTTGTATATTATCAGATATATGTATTAGTAGCATATACACTAGGCAAAAAAGATAAACAAAACATGTGGCTATATAATGGTATAAATAAAATTATTACAATGATAGCACCTACAAATAAAGAAACAATAGAAGAAAATACCTTAAAATTAGCAGCGCTTGGAGACATTTATACATCTAGTAATATAATAAAAGGTTCTAAGAGTGGTACAAAATATGATTTTCTAGATTCATATGTACAAACAAAAGAAATACTATCTAAGTATGACATTGTACTTGCAAGCCTTAATACTCCGGTAGCCGGATCTGCCGTAGGTTATAGTACAAAAACTGTATATAATGCGCCTGATGAATTGTTACAACAAATAAAATCAATAGGTATAACTACTTTAGCTACAGCAGGAAATAATTCAATGGATAAAGGTGAAAATGGAATTAAATCTACTATTAAAGCAATTGAAACCGCTGAAATAAAACAAGTAGGTTTAAATTTGTCTAAAGATAGAACAAAACCTTACATAATAGATAAAAACAATATAAAGGTAGCAATTTTATCATATATAACAACATCAGAAACAAAAGTACCTGAGGGTAAAGAATATTTAATAAACACACTTACAGAAGAAAATATAAAAGAAGATATGTTATACGTTAAAAGTCAAAATGTTGATTATGTTATTAGTTATTTAAATATTCCAAATGAAGATGCCAGTAGAGTTAATTCTGATCAAAAAAATAGTGTTGTAATGTTATTTGAAAACGGAGTAAATGTTGTGCTTGGAACAGGATCTAAAATAGTGCAAGAAAATTCTGAGGAGTTATTTGAAAGTTCTGATGGAACTAAAAATCATGCTTATGCTATATATTGTCTAGGTGATTTTATAGGAGATATGGATTCGGATGATAGAAAAGTATCAATAGCTGCAGATGTTACATTTTCAAAAAGTATAACTAAAGATAAAAATGGTAATGTTATAGATAAGAAAACAAAAAGTAATATGCTTGCAAATAATCCTATATCATTCTATACAAAAGTTAGTTCTACATATACAACAATTAATTACCCTATAGATATAACTTTAGAAGCATACAATCAAGATAAAATTAAATTAGATGCTAAAGATTACAAAGCTATGAAGTTAGCACAAGATAATTTAAAAAACACTTTAAAATAGAAATATAATAAAGCAAATAAAATGAAGAAATGTGAGAGAAATACTTGGCATTTCTTCATTTTTGTTGTATAATATTTTTATTCGAAGGGTAAATGGTGATTGATATGAATTTTTATGATAAAATACATGAATTAGTTAGAAGTTTTAAAGAAACAGATGAGTATAAGGAATTTATGAAAATAAAAGAAAATCTTGCAAAAGATGAAAAAAAATATGCTATGTTAAAAGATTTTAAAGAAAAACAAAAAACACACCAAATAGAATATATAAGTACAAATAAGATTAATGAGGAATCTCAGAAAGAACTTCAAAATCTGTATTCAATTCTTATTCAAACTGAAGAAGTAAGAAAGTTATTAGAATGTGAAATGAGATTAGATATATTACTTGCAGATATGCAAAAAATAGTTGCTGAAGGAATAAACGAGATAGTTGAGTTTTAGGTAATAAATATGATTAATTATTTTAAAAATTGGAACAAAAAAAAATTAAATTTAAATGATATATCTAATAAATTTAGTAGTAATGATGTTATATGTAAACAAATATTAGAAATAATAGGTAATAAATCAACAAAAATAAAATTAGATCAGGATATAAAAAATAATTACTATGTATTTTTAACTAATACAATATATTTATCTGATAAAGAAAAAACCAAAAATGGTTATCAAAGAATATGTATCATAGCGCATGAATGTATACATTCTATACAAAATAAAATAATTCAAGTTGTTAATTTTGCATTATCAAATATAGAATTAATTGCTTTTATTATAGCTTTTGTGTGCATCATATTAAAATTTAATGTAAATATGGTTTTTTATAGTTATTTGTTATTAAATATAATTTCAATAATTCCTAGATTAATACTTGAGATAGATGCAACAATAAGATCAATTGATTTATCTAAAAAATATATGAAAAATAAAATTGATGAAAATGAATTAAATGTTATACTCAATATATATAAACATCAAATACTAATATTTATGCCAATGTTTATTATATCACTATTAATTGGCAGAATAATAAGACTTATGGTTCTATGTATAATTATATAATCAGTAAAATTTTTTTAAAACTTGTTATATAAATCCTGTATAATAATATACATAGAATAAGGTGATTATTTTATGTTTGATATTTACAAAAAAAGAATTATATACGTTGTAATGACACTATGTGTGTGCCTTATATATGTTGCTGCTAATAATTTAGGAGATTTAAAGAAAGAAAAATTAATTGATGTTAATAGTACTCCAATAACAAATAAAACTATTATGCTAGATGCAGGCCACGGTCTTCCTGATGAAGGAGCAGTAGGCTTTTATGCTACAAGTGAACAAAGTATAAATTTAAGTATAACACTTAAACTACAAAAGTTAATTGAACAAAGTGGAGCCAAAGTTTTGCTTACTAGAAGTGACGAAAATGGAATATATTCTGTAGATAGTAGTAGTATAAGAAATAAAAAAGTAAGTGATATAAAGAATAGAGTTAAACTTGGAAATGAATCCAGTAGTGATATATTTGTATCGTTGCATTTAAACAAATTTCCACCATCAGGAATATATAGGGGATGGCAAACTTTTTATCAAGAAAAAAGTTTAAAAAGTAAAATGTTATCTGAGTGTGTTCAAAATAATATAAATTCTAATATTGATTTTAATAATAATAGAATTCCACATCCAATATCAGGAGTGTATATAATGGATAAGGTAGAGATTCCTACTATAATAGTTGAGTGTGGATTTTTATCTAATCAAGAGGAAACGGCACTTTTAAAAACAGATGCATATCAAAATAAATTGGCATGGGGTATATTTATAGGAATACAAAACTATTTTGAACAGGAAGGAAAAGTTGTTAGTGAATAAATTTATGACAATAGCATTAAATGAGGCTAAAAAAGCATATAAAAAAAGAGAAGTTCCTGTAGGAGCAGTAATTGTTAGAAATGATATTGTTATATCTAAAGCTTACAATCTAAGGGAACATAAAAATACTTGCTTAGCTCATGCAGAAATATTAGCAATAGAAAAAGCATGCAAAAAGTTAAATAGTTGGAGATTAGATGGATGTACAATGTATGTAACACTTGAACCTTGTTTGATGTGTGCGGGTGCAATTACACAATCTAGAATAGAAAAAGTTGTAATTGGTGCAATGGATGAAAAGAATGGTGTAGTAGAATCAATAGCAAATGTATTTGATATTGAAACAACTACAAAGGTAGAATATGAGATACAAAAAGAAGAAGAGTGTTCAAAAATCTTAAGTAACTTTTTTAAAGAATTAAGAAATAATAAAAACAACAGGCATATTCTATGAATAAACAATGGACAAGCATATTAATAGATTCTTGAAATACTAAAATAAAGGAGATGATTTAAATAGTACAAGATAATAATAAAATGTTATATAAATTTTCGACTATATCTGCTTTGATTTTTATAGTTATATGGTTTATATCAATTGTTTGTTATAAATTCAAAATATTACCATCTGATTTGCATCAGTTAATGTCAGATGGTGGAATTGTATTTTCATTTGTGTTTCTTTTACTAGGATTGATTTTAGCAGGTACTGGGATTTGTTATTATATTACATATAAAAAAACTGCTATTCTATATAATGAATTAAAAATAGATGTTATAGATAAAAATGAAAACACAATAATATGGTATTATTCAGATATAGATATTTTAAATAAAATGAAAAATATAAATAAAAAATATATAAAAAACTTGTTATTAATGGGTATGTTGTCTTTGATATATTTTGTAACTGTACCAAATGATATCAAATTTACATTTGAGTCTATGAGAGGTATGGCACTATATTTTATAATATCTTATTTTATTTATTTTATTATTAAAAGTGATAGAAAAAGGAGTATACTTAAATCTCCTAAAGAAGTAGTGTTTTCAAATAAACTACTTATATTTGAAAACCAATCTATATTATTAAACAATGTATTTTCTAGATTAATTAAAGTAGTGTACGATGGTGTTAATAATAATTTGGTGTTTTATTTCTCATACCCTAGTACAACAGGAAGACAAACACAAAAAGTAGAAATATATGTTCCTGCAGATAAAAAATCAGAGATTAATAAGATATTAGATATGTATAATAAATAACTGTCAAGTTTAAAACATATAACCAATAAAAAAGAAAGAATATATTTAATATATTCTTTCTTTTTTATTGGTGCACCTAGAGGGATTCGAACCCACGGTCTTTTGGTTCGTAGCCAAATGCTTTATCCAGCTAAGCTATAGGTACAATATAAATATTATACACTAATTTTATTTGAATTTCAATAAAAGGTTGAAAAAAAATTAAAATATGATATAATTGTATAAATGCTTCTGTAGCTCAGGGGATAGAGCAGCAGCCTCCTAAGTTGTTGGTCGTGCGTTCGATTCGCACCAGGAGCACCACATAAAAATAAAAAGAGATGTGAATATTTAAAATTCACATCTCTTTTGTTATTATTATTATTATTTAAAGCTAATTGGTTGCATTAAATATTCAACTGCTGAATCAACTTCTTTTGTAAACATATTCCATTCACTTCTCCAAAAGCTAGTTGTTTCACATTTTTCTACTATTTCTGCAGATGATGGTTTTAACATTAAATTATCTTCTGATTTAAAAGAAAATTTTACTGGTTGCATAAGATAATTTAAAGTTGAATCAACTTCTTTTGTAAACATTTCCCACTCGTTTTTCCAAAAACTATTCATATCAAATTCCTCCTCATAAGTATATACAATTATTTTTTCATTACAGGTATATTTTACTTGATATTTGTTAAAATGTCAACTACATAAATATATCATTTGTGTTACAAATATATTACAAAAGCTATACGAATGTACATAGTACAATGAAAACCCAATTTTATAAAAACAAAACATGAAATATTTTTTTTTAAAAACATACATATTTGTAAAATTTATAGCATAATTAGCAATAAATTAAGGATAGTATAATAAATCTATAGTTAATAATTAAACTCCTTGGCAGTTAATACTTGATTTTTAAAGCAAAATAGTATATAATTGTGTCATGATAATATAAAGTGTATATAAGTGCGAAAGCTTAATAGGGAATTAAGATAAATTCTTAAACTGTCCCAGCAACCGTGATAAAGACGAAATGACGAAAAAATCACTGCTATATATATAGTGGGAAGATGTCAAAGTAGGATGAAATTCAGTCGGTAGACCTGCTTATATATTTAATTCTTCTGGGGTTTAAGATATACTAAAACATATAAATGGAAAATCTGTTCTAGCTCATTTTCTAATTAAATGATATTTTAAACCACTTTTCTAAGCGAAGAGCGGTTTATTTTTTTTAAGAGAAGAATTCTTATCTATTATCAAATTTATATTATAGAAGGAGAATATTATGAAAAACAAAATTTATTTAATTATATCAATTACAATAATTACAATATCAGTCTTTATTTGCATACTATATTTTGCAAATAAAGAAACAGTAAATGTTCGAAACCCATTAGTTATAACAGATACTTCAAACAAAGAAGTTACATTTACAAAGATACCAGAAAAGATTATATCACTTATACCAGCTGCAACAGAAACTATATATGATTTAAATTTGCAAGATAAATTAATTGCTATAGATAGCTATTCAAATTATCCTGAGGATACAAAAAACAAGACTAAATTAGATACAAACACAGGTCTTAACATAGAAAGTATTGTTAGTCTAAATCCAGATGTAGTATTTATGAGTAAAATGGGGCAAACCATGGATCAATATAATAACTTAACTAATTCTGGGATAAAAGTTGTTATGGTAGATGCTAGTTCTATTGAGGAAACTTATTCTATGATTAATTTAATAGGGAAAGTTTTAGGTAAAGGAAAAGAATCAGTTAAAATTACTAGCCAAATGCAAATAGACTTTAATGATATTAAAAATAGCATAAAAAACAAAGATATAAAAACTGTATATTATGAAATATCACCATTAGAATATGGATTATGGACAAGTGGTAATAATACATTTGAAAACGAAATAATGCAACTGTTAAATACAACTAATATATTTAAAGATACTACAGGTTGGTCAGAAGTGTCTGAAGAACAAGTATTAATAAAGAATCCACAGTATATTGTTACTACAGCTTTAAATTATGGTGAAACTAATCCAGTAGATGAAATATTAAATAGAGCAAGCTGGAAAAACATTGATGCTGTTAAGTCAAATAAAGTATATAATATAAATCCAGACATAATGAGTAGACCTACTAAAAGATTAGTAGAAGGTACAAAGCAACTTAAAAAATTAATTTATGGAGAATAATATGTTAAAAAAAATGAAGTTCAGTAATTATATATTTCTTTTCAGTATAGCAATATATATAATTATATGTATTGTATCTATATCTGTTGGTAGTGTAAAAATACCATTTTCTTATACCACCAGAACAATACTAAATAAAATGTTTAATATTGGCAATATATCAGATATATCTGAAACAATAATTACAATAATAATAAATATAAGATTACCTAGAGTTATAATGGCATCAATAGTTGGAGCTTCACTTAGTTTAGCTGGAGCTGTTATGCAAGGACTGCTTAAAAATCCACTTGCGGATGGATCTAGTTTAGGCGTTTCAAGTGGTGCAAGTATAGGGGCAACAATTGCTATAGCATTAGGAATTTCGTTACCTATACTTAGCGAATTCTCTATTATAATTATAAGTATAGTATTTGCATTCTTATCGTTATTTATAGTGCTTTATGTAGTTAAAAAAATAGATCCTAAAATGTCTACAAATACCGTTATACTTGCAGGTGTTATATTTTCTATGTTTGCAAGTAGTGTATCAAGTTTAATACTTGCAATATTTTCCAATGATACTAAAAAAATAGTTTTTTGGACATTAGGGTCGTTATCATCAAGTAGCGTATCAAAAGTGGTGATAATATTACCAATATTTCTTATATGTGTTACATATATTTTATCTAAAATAGCAGAACTTAACGTATTTCAAATTGGAGAAGATGGAGCAAAATATTTAGGTGTTAATACAAAAAAAACTAAAATATCATTATTTATATTTTCTTCCGTTTTGGTAGGTATGTCAGTAGCTATGACTGGAAATATAGGATTTGTAGGTCTTGTAATACCATCAATTGTTAGAATGTTAGTTAAAACAGACTATAAATACATACTACCATTTTCAATGATATTAGGAGCATGCTTTTTGTGCCTGACTGATCTGATAAGCAGAATAATAATAGCTCCATATGAATTACCGATAGGAACGGTTACTTCGCTTTTTGGGGCAGTTATATTTATATATATACTATATAATTTCAAGAAGAGAAAAGAAGTGATTTGATATGTTAAAAGTAAATAAATTATCAGTGAAATTAAATAATAATGATATATTAAATGATATTTCATTTAATGTAGATAATAATGATATATTTATGATAATAGGACCAAACGGAAGTGGAAAAACCACAATAGTTAAAGCAATTATGGGTGATGTAAAATATACAGGTAGTATTGAATTAAATAGCAAAAACATAAAGAAAATTTATGTATCAGATATATCAAAACATATAGGTGTACTTATGCAAAATCATAATTTGGAGTTTGATAACACAGTATATGATATTGTAAGTTTAGGTAGATATACTTATATAAAAGATATGTTTGGAAATTTAGATGATATAGACAAATCAATGATAGAAGAAGCTATGGAACTTACAGATATAAAAAGTTTAAGAGATAGTAGCATAAATAGCATATCAGGTGGTGAACTACAGAGAGTTTTTCTAGCACTAGTACTGGCTCAAGATCCTGACATACTTATTTTAGATGAACCAACAAATCATTTAGACTTAAAACATCAGATAGATATATTTGATATACTTAAAAAGTGGAGTTTAAAAGAAAATAAAGCAATAATTGCAATCATACATGACTTAAACTTGGTGTACAAATATGCAACAAAATCGTTATTAATTAAAGAAGGTAAAACTATATCATGTGGAGAAATAAAAAATAGTTTAACTAGAGAAACTATTAAAGAAACATATGATATAGATATCTTTGAATGGATGAAAACACTACTTGAAAATTGGAAATAAACTTATGTAAAATTAAACATCAATGGTTGTTATAAAAAAAGACAGATAATACGTATAAAGCCTTACACAAAGGCATTATACGTATTATTTCATGTATGTTTCAATTGATTTGTTTTTCAACAAAATATAACAAATTACTTGATGCACGATTTAAACTGTGATATAATATGATTTATAAAACAAGAGGAAAAAACTTACCTCTAAATACAAAAGATTATGTTGCATATAAGTAGCAAAAAACGTTATATTAGCGATAAGCTAAAGAGGGAGAGGATTTATATGTCATTTACAAATGTTATAAGCGAACAAATTTGGAAAGATAGATACTCAAAAAACGATGAAACTTATGAAGAACAATTAGAAAGAATAGCAAGAGGCTGCGCTATTGATGGAGATAGAGAATATAGAGAATTTTATAGAATTTTAGATAAAGGATTGTTTTTTCCAGCAGGAAGAATAATGTCAAATTTAGGTCTAGGTAAAGATAAACTGACTTTAAATAACTGTTTTACACTTAATTCAATTCCGGATGATATGGAAGGAATATTTGAAACAGTTAAATGTGGAGCATTAGTACATAAAGGCGGCGGCGGATCTGGATATGATGCTAGTATGTTAAGACCTAATGGAACACCTACAAATAACGATGCTATAGCTTCAGGTCCAATAAGCTTTTTAAAGGTATTTGATCAACAAACTGCAACTGTAAATCAAGGTAGTCGTAGAGGTGCTAATATGGGTGTATTAAATATATATCACCCTGACATATTAGAATTTATAAATGCAAAATCTAAAGATCCTAATGTACTTAAATATTTTAATTTATCTGTTATGGTAGATGATGATTTCATGAAAGCCAAAAACAATAACGAAGATATATATTTACATTATCCGGTTTATGATGAAGCAGGTAAAATAGTAAAAGATGAATCTAAATGGAAAATTAAAACAAAAATAAACGCAGCAGAATTATGGAATCAAATTATGGAATTATCATATAACAATGGTGAACCAGGAATATTATTCTATGACAACTTAAATAAATTAAGTCCTACAAATTACATGGAAAATATAATTTGTACAAACCCTTGTGGCGAATATGTATCAGGAGTTCTTTTTGGTGATAAAATTGAAGATTCATCTGAATATTGGGGTGCATGTAATCTAGGAAGTTTAGTAGTATATAATTTTGTTGAAAATGCATATACAGATCAAGCTAGAATTAATTGGGAATCATTAGAAGATGCAGCATATTGGGGTACAAGATTCTTAGATAATATAATAGATATAAACTTCTATCCAGTAAATAAATTTAAAAAATATCAAGAGAACATGAGAGTAATAGGACTTGGAGTTATGGGACTTGCTACAATGTATACAATGCTTGGTTTAACTTATGGTTCAGATGATTGTGTTAAATTTACAGAAAAAATGATGAACTTTATTAGTAAATCTATATACAAGGCATCAATAAAACTTGCTAAAGAAAAAGGATCAGCTCCATTCTTAGATAAAGAAAAATATGTAAATACAGAATTTATGAATAAGATGATTGCTTATGATAGAGAATGGGAAGATATAAAAAATAATATACTAGAATATGGTATACGTAATCTAAGACATATGTCAATTGCTCCTAATGGAACAATAAGTTTAGTTTATGGTAACAACTGTTCTTCAGGATTAGAGCCAATATTTTCTTTAGAATATGATAGAAAAGTAAAAATTGGTGGACAAGATGACGAAAACATTCAAATTGTTACAATGAGAGACTTTGGATATCAAAAATGGCTTACTACTACAAATAAAACAGTTAAAGAAGATGTATTTGTAACAGCATTAGAATTACCAGTTGAATCACATTTAAAAGTGCTTAAAGCAGTAACTACATTTGTAAATATGAGTGCAAGTAAAACAATCAATATACCAGAAGAATTCTCGTTTGAGGATACAAAAAGTGTATATGACTACTGCCATGTTAATGGTATAAAAGGATGTACAATATTTAGACCTAATGAAGTAAGACAAGGTATAATGATAGTTAAAAAAGATGATAAAAAAGCAGAAGCAAAAAAAGAAATAGAGCAAGAGTTAGATGATACAACTAAAGAAGTTAAATCATCTGCAGTAGGGCCTAAATATATGTTTGACTATATTGCTCCAGTTGAAAGAGAATTTTTTGGAACTACACTTGGTACAACAAACAAATACAAAACAGCATGTGGATCTTTATGGATAACTGTAAATCGTAATCAAGATGGAGATTTAATAGAATTATTTGTAAATACTTCTAAAGCAGGAATATGTAAATCAAATATTGATGCAATAGGTAGACTTGTATCAGCAGGTTTAAGAGCTGGTATAAAGGTTGAAGTATTAGCAGAACAAATGCAAGGAATTCAATGTCAAGCATGTAGAGGAGAAATTGCAAAAGGTAACAGATTAGACGGATTATCATGTCCAGACATAGTTAGCAAAGCATTAACTCAAGAATATGCAAGAGAAGAATTAGTTATACGTAAAAGTAAAAGAGTTTTCAAATTAGAAAATGATGAAACTCCAATTAAAGTTAAAATATCACCAGAGAAACAATATACAAGAGTAGAACAAACAGAAATAAAGCCACAATATGGTACAAATAGAAAATGTCCTGAATGTGGAAAAGATTTAGTATCACAAGGTGGATGTGTAACATGTATTACTGGATGTGGATGGAGTAAATGTAACTAAAATGAGGTGATTTAAAGTGAGTGATTGTAAATACTATAAATGTCATGATATACCAGATGAAGACTATGATTGTTCACTTTGCTATTGCCCATTCTATGATATATGTAAAAAAACTAGTAAATACGCACTATTTGGTGGATATTTACTAAGTAATAAACTTTTAGCATGTGAGAAGTGTGTATACTTTCATATAAAAAGTAACGTACATGTGTATAACAAATTAAAAAACGAAAACAAAACAGATAGTGAAATATTTGATTATTTTGTTAAGTTAGAAGAAAGTAATAAAAAATAATGAAATGAAATAAAAAGAACAAAACCACATGAATTATTAATTCATGTGGTTTTTTAATATAAAAAAGACAACTAAAAAGTTGTCATATTTGGTGACCCATACGGGAATCGAACCCATAACTCAGCCTTGAGAGGGCTGCGTCTTAACCGTTTGACCAATGGGCCATATCACTGCTTTTAATTGTAACATATTTTTATAAAGAATTCAATAGTTATGGACAAATAACATTAAATATAGAAGTAAAAGGATATAAATTATAATATATATCCTAAAAAGTGCTTAATTTTGTTAATCTAATAAAATAATGTTTAAAAACTTGAAATACATATATATTTGTTATACAATAATAAATAATTGATGTCGAATAATGTTTAAATCAAAATAAATTAGTTATATGTTTTATGGGGGTCTAATAAATAGGATGAATAAAAATAATGTTGTTATATTAATTCCATCATTTAATCCATCTTATAAACTTATAAGTTATATTGATGAATTAATTAATAGAGGTATTACAGATATAATAATTGTAAACGATGGAAGTAAAAAAGAGTGTATATATATATTTGATAAATTAGAAAAAAAATCACAATGTAAAGTTTTAAATCATGCTATAAATCAAGGTAAGGGAAGAGCTTTAAAAACAGGATTTAACTATTTTATAACTACATATAAAAATAAAGTAGGTGTAATTACAACAGACTCTGATGGGCAACACAATGTAGATGATGTAATTAGAATTGCTAAGGAATTAAAAAATAATAATTGTAATGTTATATTAGGTACAAGAGACTTTAATACTAATACTATACCATTAAAAAGTAAATTTGGAAATAAAATCACTTCATTAATATATGCAGTACTGTACAATAAAAAAATAACAGATACTCAAACTGGATTAAGGGGTATACCTGTAGATGTAATAAAAAAAATCATTACCTTAGAAGGGGAAAAGTTTGAATATGAAATAAATATGTTAATATATATTTCTAGAAATAAAATAAATATTAAAGAAATTACAATTGATACAATATATACGAATAAAAATATAGAATCACATTTTAAACCAATAATGGATTCTTTAAAAATATATAGCGTAATATTTAAAATGTTTATTAAATTCTCTTTTTCTGGTATAGTGAGTGCTTTATTAGATATAACAATATTTACAATACTAGTAAAATTTATTATATATGGAAGTATACAAGATAAAATATTTTACGGAACTATAATAGCAAGGATTATTTCTTCTGTTTTAAATTACTTTTTAAATAAAAATCTTGTATTTGAAAGTAACAGCAATAAAAGAGAATATAAATATTTACTTAAATATTACACCCTATGTCTATTACAAATGCTAGTATCATGGCTGTTAGTTATAACAATATATAAAGTTATTAAGCTAGATGAAGTAATTACAAAAGAACTAGTAGATTTATTTTTGTTTGTAGTAAGTTATCAAATACAGAGCAGATGGATATTTAATAAAATAACCAAAAGCTAATGAAAGGGTTTTAAAGAATGTTAAACATTATTTTATTTATTATTATCATTTCTACTGGAAGTGTTTTAGGTGCATTATATAATAAAAAGTATGAGGAAGTACTACCTTTAACTATAATGAGTATTATAGTTTTTTTGTATTTATTTTATATTAATGATCTGTTAAATATTGGTTTCTATGTTATGAATTCCATAATAATATTAATATACATTTATGTATTATATAAATGTATATTAAATAAAGATTATAAAAAATACGTAAAAAATTTAATTACACCAGGTACATTTATATTTTTACTTTTGATAGCAATTTTTTATATTATTTGCAGAAATAATTTTGTACAATTATGGGATGAACTAAGAGTATGGGGAACTTTGCCAAAGTTACTGTTTCAAAACGGTAGATTACAGCTGGGTGAAGAAGTAATGTTTTATCCGGACTTTCAATCCTATTTTCCTGGAATGTCAATCTTTCAATATGTATTTTTGAAACTAGGCACTAGTTTCAAAGAAAATATAATATTTTTAGCATATTACATATTTGGTGGTGTAATATTACTATCAATGTTGCCAAAGATAAACTTTAAAAAGCAAATTATGTTAATACCAATTTTTGCATTTATTATATTAATACTACCACTCACATTTTATAATAGCAATTTCAATTTTGGAAATTACTATGCTACGCTGTTTATAGATCCAATTATAGGTATAATGTTTGGATATATAATGTACTTGATCTATCAAAATGTTTTTAAAGATAAATTTAGTGTAGTCACATTTGTTTTAGCGCTATCAACAATTATATTATTAAAGGATTCAGGACTGATTTTTGCAATAATGGCAATAGTATCATCTTTATTACTAGAAAGCTGCGTTTTTAAAACATATGAGTATTCTACTAATAAAAATAAAATTAAATACTACGCAAAAATAATACTACCTATAATGGCAATTGTATTAATAATAATATCATGGAAAATATGTATAAATAAATTTGGAATTAGTAATACATTGGGAAATCCAATTAATTCAGAGGCAATAGTAAAACTTATAAGATACCCAGTACAAGAACAAATGGATACAATAAAAGCATATGTACATGCTCTATTAAATGATTCCATAATAAGATCTAATTTTAGTATTATAACTAATAGTTTAACTTATATTAATATATTGATATTATTAACAATGTTTTCTACAATCATATATTGGCTGCTTAAAAAAGAGTATAGAAAAAAGATAAAATATATTATTTTGCTAATGATAGCAAGTAATATAATATATGTTATAGGTACAGGCATGTTATACGTATTTACTTTAGGCGATAAATTACCAAGTTATCCAAGATACATAAATACAATATTACTTTCACAATTAATATTATATGTTTACATATTAATTGAAAGTATAGTGAACAAAAAATACAAAAATAAAAATGCTGTTTTAATTTTTGCTATTACAACTATTTGTGTATCAATAATAATATTTCCTTTTAAGAAAACTGAATATTATTTAGAATCAGCTACGCAAAGAAATATATCAGATATACATTCTAATATTATTAATAAAATAAGCAGTTATGAAACTAAAAATGTATATTTGGTTATAATGGGAGATTCAATTAAAGATATTCTACTACATCATCAAATTTATTTTAACCTAATAGATGATAATATTTTCATTAAAAATTTTTCGTTTTACACTAATATAGAGAACAAAAATCCAGATATGTTTGTCCAAGAATTAATAGATAACAAATATGACTACATATATTTTGCTGATATAAATGAAAAAACAAATAATAAATTTAGAAGTATATTTGAAGAAAATGAAATAGTTAGCAAAGTACTATATGGAATTAATAGGAATACGAAAAAATTATATAAAGTTACAGAAAAAAGAAACGATTCACCTAAATGAATCGTTTCTTTTATTGGTTCTATAATATATGTTGGGGTGTAAAAAACACTCTAACATATATTTTTTGTTTTTTGGCATAAAAGTATTGCATAATATAAGCCTTTAATATAAAATATTGTTGAGCACAAATTTTAAAGGAGGC
>Ga0209512_1001030_pt1 | contig 37713 bp, 32 predicted proteins | sample frozenSSSSmetaG_FD_184142 | JGI IMG/M metagenome (GOLD analysis project Ga0209512, IMG submission 184142) | Glacier valley bacterial and archeal communities from Borup Fiord, Nunavut, Canada, to study Microbial Dark Matter (Phase II) -... | ecosystem: Environmental > Aquatic > Freshwater > Ice >...
GTATCAAAGTTTTCCCTGCATATTCTTGAGGATTTTTCCCGAACGATTTTACAGATTGGAACAGGAATAGAATCTACAATAAATACATTTTCTCCTTCATTCATTTGTTTGGCCAGGTGTTCATTAACAGATTTGGTTATTTCTAAAAATTGATTGAAATTGGTCGAAAGGTTGTGCATAAAGAGTAATTTACTTGGTCGTAATTCCTATTTAAGATACTGATTTTCAGTATTATGCGCAACTTTTTTATCCATTTTCGTCTCTTTTTTTAATCGCACAACACGTTATAACTATTTGATTTACAATTTACTGCAAGGTTCTTGGCGCAAACATGGTACAAATTCACATTAAAAAAATATGAATTAAACCTTGTTCATAGACCTTTTTTTACACTCTGCTGCATAGAATCCTGACTCATCACCAGCTGGTCCAGTTTGTTATAAAACATAAACTCTCAGCCTTTACCGGGAAGTTTCTTTCTCACCAGCCTGTGCCTCCCGTCATAGCGGTAAGTATAGACCAAACCACTGAAGCTGGCGTCAGTTTCTTCAGTAGAGCTTGTCCCACTGAACCAGGAGGCACTACATACCTCAGATTACCCAGGTCATCATAAACAGAGCAGGTAGACAAAGCGCTACTTTGATGAAACGTTCTGGTTGATATGTGGTTTGTACTGAAACTTTTCGGATACCGCTTTGCTATGTGTTTTATGGCTGTTTCCTTCGGGCCGAGCGCTAGCAGACACGAAGCAGACCCGAAGCCAGGACGTAGAAGAGGCAACTAGTAATAAACCAGTGAGGCTCTTCTTTGTAGTCCTTAAATAGGGAAATGTAGAAGTATTTAGTAGCATAATTAGAAGCGGCATTGGTTGATTGCTTAAACGAACCTACAATACTGATATTAAAAAAAAGCAGATTTTACAACTAAAATGGGTTAACTGAACACTTAAACTGGTAAATGTGCACATAAATCCTTAAGTGTACACTTAAAATGCCAACTGCGCACATAAGAATTTAGGCGTTCAGTCAGACCGATATGTGAATTTAACGATAAATCGTATGTTTTCTAAGCAGCACCATAGTTCTATACAATCAACTTGGAGAAAAACCTAAGGGCAAGATTAAATAATACGTCAAAGAGCGATGCTGAACGCTTCACAGCGAACAACCAAGATTCCCATTTGATCAATCATGGTGCAATTGGAAATAAGGATATGTGCTAGCAATAATCCTAAAGTGAATGGAGAATTGTGACTAAGAAGAGAGGAACGTTGTACATGACAGCCTGAGGCTGATCATTTTCCAGATCATTTAATTTGATCTGTTAGTTTATTGTTTTTAGTTGCGTCGCGATCGGGAACTTTGTTATGCTGTTGTTAACGGCGATAGTAATCAGCTTCTAGTTAATGCGAATGGTGTTGATAATCTGATTAACAAACCCCATTCAGGAACATTAGTATCTTATATTGTAAGGTACGAATAATTAACTTAAGAAACAAATAATTTCATAATAATCACATATTAATTTTGTAATTATTATTTTAATTTAATTTATTTACTTTCATTATAAGAAACGACTATCATCGGTCCTCATTCCAAAAGTACTTTTACTAGCAGGCTGTGGTCTGAACAACTAGGAAACAACTAGGTAACTCAGAGCACACTCGTTGGGCAAAAGCATGCCTTTTCCCAACGAATGTGCTCTTTACCCCCTGTTAGTGCGCCGTTAGTGCAGTAGCAGGGCATTTTTTTTCATCAAGAGCTGGACAACAGATAAAGGGGTTTAAGCTAGTCACCAGTCGAGAAAAATATTTAAAAGACGATAGGAGAAAATCGGAATTTCCGATTTTCTCCTATAAGCATCTTAGATAGCCTCATGAAGCATTAATGATAATTGTATATACCATTAATCATCGCCACCCCGCAGGTAGTCTCAAAAGCATTGCGGACACTCTCCGGAGTTCGGGTTCCCCATATGTTCCACATCAAACCCTGAGAATTACGAATAGACCATGCCTGAGTCGCATTGGCATCCAACCATGGCCCGTAGTTAGTTGCGGTACCTGTGTTTTTTACAAACAGCGTTGCCCAACGTGCGAAAATACTTTTCATGCCTTGCGTGTCTGCCACACCATTTTCATCCTTTAATATCCCGCCGGATGTATTGCACATGCTACTCCTCGCATAATCCATGGCTTTGGTACCCATTGCCAGATAATTAGTTGATGGATAATCGGCACGCAACAGGTCACATGAACCAATAAAAGTTCCCTGAGTGTAAGAAAGTGCACCTTCAGTAATGGTACCGGCCGCATTAATGGCACCTTTAACTTCGCCGGTAGATGAATCGTAAAGCTTAAGAACCATCCAATCCATAATTTGCTTTGCCTTGGTTTTATAGCTTACATCACCAGTAGCTTGGTATAAAAGCATTGCGCAGATAACAGCTGGTGCATTTACACAAGTATTTTTTGTTTGATTGTTTGTAGTCCACCATAGGCCGCCACCCAAAGTCTGGGTATCCCAGGCACGGTTCCACATCATGTTGAAATTATTTTTTGCCATATCCAACATTCCACCGTCGTTGGTTATTTTAAAGGCCCTGACACACATGATCGCCCCCCAAACAATATCATCGTTATATATATTGTTAGACCAAAGGAGACCATAACCATCCCTTACACCATTATATAGATAGATAATCTTATTCTTAAGGTCAACACTTGGATTGATATTGTAAGCATCTATAAGCATCTCAATTGCCTCTTGCTGCGTCCAAAAATCCATCCTTCCGGTATGGTTGTCATCCTTCCAATAATAAGCCTTGTAAGAAGAGCCATAAGTACCGTATTGATTATAGAAGTGATTGTTGTAAACCTGCATGGCCAATAATGCTTCGGCTTTAGTGGGTATTGAAGCAGCTGCTAATGCAGAAACATTGGACTGGCCATCAACCGCTCTGAGCGCTGTAGCATTTGTGTCTGGGTTGTCTTTTTTACAACCGGCAAATAGAATACCACATCCCATCACGATAAAAGCTAAAAGTTTTGTTGTACTGCTAAGGGATTGCGCACAAGAATAGGTAATCCTAGGCGTTGCATTGTTGTTCATGTTCATAATTTGAATTTTAAGGAATTTATATTTGGTTAATATACTTGTATAACGATTATTTCATCAAGCTTGTTTTGCTTGTAACTTTTAATTTAAAATTACTATTTTAACTGCAAATTATCACTATCCAATTATCTGTACAGCTCCCATGTAGAATACCCACCTAATGCTCGGTATCAAACCTGATTTTAATTCCAATCGGAATGAAGCTTCCAGTTTATTTGAAATGCAAAAGTAGCTATTGCTGTGACGTGGTTTGGAAATCTTAGAACGTTTCTAAATAGATTATTTATCGGTATTTTATGGTGATGGTTAACGAATTAATTCTTTTATTAAATACTTTTGCACAACAAAACTAAAATATAATTTCATAATGGCTAGTTTCGGAAACGCTTTTTCCTCCTCTATAGGAAAAAAATTAATAATGGGTATTACCGGCCTGTTCCTCGTCTTATTCCTCATTGTTCACTGCTCTATAAATGCATTGATTTTCTTCAATGATGGAGGTATAACATTTAACACTGGGGCACATTTTATGGCCAGCAACTGGATCATTAGGGCTGGGGAGATTGTGTTATTCATTGGCTTATTAGCACACATTTTTCAGGCTTTACGGCTTACACTTGCTAATAATAAAGCTAGACCTGTAAAGTATGCGGTAAATCAGGGTAGTGCAAACAGCAAATGGTACAGTAGGTCAATGGGTTTATTGGGTACGCTGTTGCTGATCTTTTTAATTGTTCACTTATCTAACTTCTGGGTTGTATCCCGTTTTATCGGTATACCTACAGTTGATGCGGATGGACATGAAGATTTGTTTGCAGTCATGAAACTTACTTTCCAGGATTTATGGATTGTGGTGCTTTATACACTGGCGATGATTTCTTTATGTTACCATTTATTGCATGGTTTTGCTTCTGCATTTCAGACTTTAGGTTGGAATCACAAAAAATATAATTCCATCATTAAGGGTGTGGGAATTTGGTATTCAGTTATCATTTCCATTGTTTTCGCTGCAATGCCTATTGCAATTTACGCAGGTTGGATCAGTTAATATAAGAACGTAAGAATATGTCAGATTTGAATTCAAATATACCGGAAGGCGAATTAACCGAGAAATGGACTAAGTTTCGTTCTTCTGTCGCCTTGGTCAATCCATCAAATAAGAGAAGTATAGAAGTTATTGTAGTTGGCTCAGGATTAGCGGGTGCTTCGGCAGCGGCTACTCTAGCTGAAATGGGTTATAAGGTTAAATGTTTTTGTTTCCAGGATTCACCAAGAAGGGCACATTCTATTGCTGCTCAGGGAGGTATCAATGCTGCGAAAAACTATCAGAATGATGGAGATAGTACTTATCGTCTATTTTATGATACTATAAAAGGTGGTGATTACCGTTCCCGTGAGGCCAACGTGCATCGTCTTGCAGAAGTAAGTGTGAATATCATTGACCAATGTGTTGCTCAAGGTGTTCCTTTGGCGCGTGAATATGGTGGCTTGCTGGATAACCGTTCATTTGGTGGTACACAAGTTCAGCGTACATTCTACGCAGCCGGACAAACCGGTCAGCAGTTGCTGCTTGGTGCATATTCCGCGCTTGAGCGTCAGATTGGAATGGGTAAGGTAGAAATGTTTACCCGTCATGAGATGCTTGAGGTCGTTACGATTGACGGTAAAGCACGCGGTATTATTGCGCGTAACCTAATGACTGGTGAATTGGAGCGTCATTTCGGCCATGCTGTAGTTTTAGGAACTGGTGGTTACGGTAACGTATTCTACCTTTCAACTAATGCGATGGGAAGTAATGTTACAGCTGCCTGGAAAGCGCATAAACAAGGCGCATATTTCGCTAATCCTTGTTATACCCAGATTCACCCTACCTGTATTCCGGTATCTGGCGATCATCAAAGTAAATTGACCCTGATGTCTGAGTCTTTACGTAATGATGGACGTATCTGGGTGCCAAAAATGAAAGACGATACCCGTAAGGCATCTGAGATTCCTGAAGAAGAGAGAGATTATTATTTAGAGCGTCGTTACCCTGCATTTGGAAACCTTGTACCACGTGACGTGGCGTCTAGAGCAGCGAAAGAACGTTGTGATGCAGGTTATGGTGTGGGAGCTTCTAAATTGGCAGTGTATCTTGATTTTAAAGCGAACACTGAGCGCTATGGTAAAATAGAGGCTTCAAAAATGGGTATTAGTAACCCTGATAAAGAAACTTGCATGCGTTTGGGAACAGACGTAGTTAAAGAGAAATACGGTAACCTGTTTGATATGTATGCGCAGATCACGGGAGAGAATCCATATGAAACCCCAATGAGAATCTATCCGGCAGTACATTATACAATGGGCGGACTTTGGGTTGATTACAACTTAATGACCACTGTGCCAGGATTGTATTGTACAGGTGAGGCTAACTTCTCAGATCATGGTGCAAACCGTTTAGGCGCCTCGGCATTGATGCAGGGATTGGCTGATGGTTACTTCGTGTTGCCATATACGATAGGTAAGTACCTTTCCCAAGAGATTTCAGTTAAAGCCATCCCATTAGACCATCCCGCGTTTGTTGAGGCAGAGGCAAGAGCTAAAGGAGTTTTAGATAAGTTGATCAATATCAAAGGAACTAAATCTGTAGACCATTTCCACAAACGTTTAGGTCACATTATGTGGGAGAAATGCGGAATGGCTCGCAGTGAAAAAGGGCTGAATGAGGCGATAGCCGAGATCAGAGCCCTAAGACAAGAGTTCTGGACCGAGGTTCGTATTCCAGGTTCAACAGATGAGCTGAACTCTGAATTGGAAAAAGCAGGAAGAGTAGCAGATTTCATCGAACTTGGAGAATTAATGTGTATCGATGCTTTAAACAGAAATGAAAGCTGTGGCGGTCACTTCAGGGAAGAATATCAGACTGAAGAGGGTGAAGCATTACGTGATGATGTTGACTATGCTTACGTGGCAGCATGGGAGTTTAAAGAGGGTGTTAATTTCGAGCTCCATAAAGAAGAGCTGAAGTTTGAAAACATCAAGGTGGCACAAAGAAGTTATAAATAGCAGTACTAAATCTCAATATTATGAGTACAGGAAATATGAACTTAACGCTGAAAGTTTGGCGTCAAAAGAATAACAAAGCCAAAGGCGCTTTGGTAGACTATAAATTATCTGATATTTCACCTGACATGTCCTTTTTGGAGATGTTTGATGTTCTGAACGAGCAATTAATTAACAAGAACGGTGAGCCAGTCGCTTTTGATCATGATTGTCGCGAGGGTATCTGCGGTAGCTGCTCAATGTTCATCAATGGACGTCCGCATGGGCCGAAAGATCGGGTAACTACTTGTCAGCTGCACATGCGTTCATTTAAAGATGGCGATACGATTGTTGTTGAACCATGGAGAGCTGCGGCTTTCCCGGTGATCAAAGATCTTATGGTTGACAGAACTGCATTTGACAGGGTCATAGCCTCCGGCGGTTTTATCTCCGTAAATACCGGAAATGCGCAAGATGCAAATTCATTGCCAATACCTAAAAATCAAGCCGATTCAGCTTTTGAGGCGGCAGCTTGTATAGGATGTGGTGCTTGTGTTGCTACCTGTAAGAATGCATCAGCTATGTTGTTTGTGTCAGCTAAGATCTCCCAACTTGCCCAACTTCCTCAAGGCCAACCTGAAAGGTACCGTAGGGTACAAAGTATGGTTGCTCAGATGGATGTGGAAGGGTTTGGTAACTGCACAAATACTGGGGCTTGCGAAGCCGAGTGTCCTAAAGGGATTTCTTTGGAGAATATAGCCAGAATGAACAGAGATTTTTATTCTGCAAAATTTGTATCTGAAGAAGATATTTAATAAATTTATAAAACGAGACAAGGTATTATGCACAAAACCCCGGCTAAATTAGCTGGGGTTTTGTGTTAGAAACTTTATTTTGAGAGACTGAATGATATCGGAATATTGTATTTAACCCTAACAGGTTTTTTGTCTAACAGACCAGGGATCCAGTGGGGAGATAATTTTAGTACCCTGATGGCTTCTTCGTCGGCGCCTCCACCAAGTTTCCTGTCTACCTTAATATTAGTTAGCTCACCATCCTTTTCAACCGTGAAAGACACAAAAACTTTTCCTTGAATGTTTTTATCCTGAGCTTCCTTAGGGTATACTACTGTTCTTTTTAAAAATTGATAAAACTGCGTCATACCTCCAGGATAAGTAGGCGCTTCGTCCAATGATGTAAAATCATGGACTTTATCCTCTTGGGTTGGAGAAGCTACAAAGTCGTAAACTTGTTGCACAGAAGAACTTGATTTCTCTCCTGTTGTGCCGCTATTGGGGGTTGAAGATGCAAGACTGAAACTGATAGGTATATTATATTTAACCCGTACCACATTACCATTTTGAATACCAGGCTGCCATTTTGGGCTTGCTTCAAGTACTCTAACTGCTTCTTCGTCAGTGCCTCCACCAAGTTTTCTATCCACTTTAATATCCATTAAGCTTCCGTCCTTTTCTACGACAAAAGATAGAAATACTTTTCCTTCCAGCTTACTTGCTTTCGCCTCAGCAGGGTAGCGAAGATTCTGTTTCAGATAGTTGTAGAAATTATTCATTCCACCTGGAAAAGTTGGTTGAGTCTCGAGGGAAACAAAATCATAAACCCTTACATCATCAGGATCGTTCTTTGCGGTAGTGGTTTTAGGACTATAGCTTCGGATAACAATTTCACCTACGTATGTGTAACCTTCTGGTTGTTTTATGTCCTTATTCTTTTGCTGGCCCGTAACGCCATTAAGAAGGAAACTTGTTTTAATGACATATTTACCGTCTGGTATAGTTTTGAAGTCTGGATAGGAAAGAACTCTGCTCATCACTTCTGCATCAGTTCCGCCGCCCAGTGAAGGGCCTCCTACACTTACTCCTTGAAGTTCTCCATTTAGTACACCAAACTGGGTGAGGGTATATCCTTGTGTTTGATTTACAGTTGCTGCTGCTGGATACTTTATGCTTCTTTTAAGGTGATCCATTAAGCCAGACCATCCAGGAGCGGATTTCTGTCCTAAATCTTGTGTTGGTAAATTCCCATTTAAAATAACAACGCTTTTTGAATGTGGTGTCGAAACTGCTGTGAGCGTCTCCCTTCCACTTCCAGATATTGCATCTTGTATAATACTTAATGGTTCAAATAATGGAAGCTTCTCGGCAATAGCCAGAATCTTTTCATTTTTACGAATCGTTGCAGATGACATGACCAAAGCGACGGCGAATAATGGTAAAAACAGGCCATATTTCAATACAGCGGTTTTTTTAGATCTTTGTTTGTGTAGCATGTAAATTCTTTTTTTAATAAGTGACTTGTTAAAAAAACTATTAGTTAGGTTGCTTGGAGTTACTCCAAACGCACTGCTCAACAACAATAAAGCATACTGTTCTTTGTCACCCTGAAACTTGGCAGCGGCTTCGTCTGCAAGATATTCATGGATGTTTTTAATACTATGCTTATAAAAATAAATGATCGGATTAAACCAGGTAATGATCCCCAGTACCTCGAAGAAGATTACATCTAGAGAGTGTAACTGCCGGACATGAATTTCTTCATGACTATTAATCGTGGAGAATTCAGGCAAGCTTACATCAATCACTTTTTTTCCAAAGAATGAGAATGCAAAGCCCTTATCTCCTCGTTTCAAAAGAATTCTGACTGAAATTAACTGCATTACAAACCGAACTAGAAAAAACAATACTCCTGCTACATATAAAAAAGCCAATGCGTTTCCCAACGTTATTCTGTTTACATTTTCTTGAACAATAGCAACAGAGATGTAGTCATTCATTTGACCAACGCTCGTATACATCGGTTGCGCTAATGGCTGCCCGATAAACCAGTCAAACCTTAGGAATGGTAGTGAGGCCGAAAGCAAGCCCGCAGATACCAGATATATCCTATTGAGGGTAAAATAAGTTTCTTTGTCTAACAAGAACTTGTAGAAGCCATAAAATACAATTAAGTAGATGTTGACCTGGAGGATGTAATGTGCCCAACTCATTTCTCTTTATTTTTAAGTTTACTGATCATTTTTAAAATCTCATCAACGTCGCTTAAGTCTAGCTTTTCTTCTTTTACGAAGAAGGAAAACATGCTCTCCACTGAGTTTTCAAAATAATTGCCCAAGAGCTTATCTGTCGCGTGACGTTTATAATCTTCTTTGCTGATCGTGGGATAGTATTTATGAGCCTTTCCAAACGTTTCATGACCAATAAACCCTTTAACTTCCAATATCCTTATAATTGTCGACACTGTGTTGTAAGCGGGCTTAGGCTCAGGAAGAAAGTCCATAACGTCCTTAACAAATCCTTTTTCTATCTGCCATACAATTTGCATGATCTGTTCTTCTGCCTTTGTTAAATCCTTTAATTCCATATCAACTTTTTTTAATTGTTATCTGATCCGTCATCAGCATAATGCGCATTACCTGTTATAACTAAAACCTTAGTGTAAACTTAAAACTAATAATTTAGTTTTCAAAGTATTTCTTTATTTATTTCTAACCTGCAACTAGTTACGTCATAAAAATATACCCTAAAATAGTAATGCCCCCATTTTGTGGAGGCTTTACCGCTTAAAAAATTTTTATTAATTATGGTTTGAGCACTTGTGGCGCCTTCGGTAATTCTTTTCTAGAGATTTGTTGTGCCCGTTCTGAAGTATTGTAAAAGAAGGAAGCAATAATAATAGCTGATCTTTTCAGACTGGAAGCCTGGGATGCCCACTGCATCAAACGGAATGTTTTGCTGCATAGCCGCTCGGTCCGAAAAGTCCTTGTTCCTCAGAATTCCATAAAGCAATCCTGATAGTTCTTTTTGGCTTGTAATCAATATTTTTGAGAATTCTCATCGCTTCTATCATCACAGTCGAACCTGCAGCATTATCAGTTGCGCCTGTTGCAGAATGCCAGGAGTCATAATGGCCTTTAACCATTACCACTTCATCTTTCAGTTTTTTATCTGTGGCTGGAATTTCGGCGGTCACATTGTAGCTTTCTGGATCTGAATTTGCCTATTATTTTTACACGGCTTCCTGAAACAGAAAATGACGAAGTGTGTGCTCCGCCATTTTCTAAACTAAAAACTAAACTAAATTACTTTACACTTTTTCTTGCTACGATGAAATATCCAATGATGAAAAATACCAGCGCATAGATCAAACTTGAATAAATATCTCTCGTAAAAATATCATGAGCTCCCTTTGATTTGTTCAACGTTAATACGAGTGTTGGGTGACTGTAGGGAATCAGATATGCATATTCCCAACCTTTACTGGCAACAATTATTCCCATGATCACGCCTATAAATCCAATTCCCATTGGCTTTAAAAAATCACCCCATATTAAACTGATGATAAATTGGACTGATAATATTCCAAGGGATGATAGAAAGAGTTTCAAATACAACTTTGAGAGCATCTCTATGGGAGAGAACTCATTGAACTTAAACTGACTATTTAATAAATGTAAAAGGTGTCCAAATGCAAAAGTTAGAGCTGCAAATAGGAATAAGCTCAATAATATAAGTAGTACCGCATAAAGATACTTGGCTGCATAAATGGAGAATTTATTAAGAGGTTGTGCGAACAAAGTTTTCCAGGTGTCGTTTTTATGCTCAATATTATTGACAGAAAACGCCATAAATATCACATAAAATGGCAGGATTAGCATGCCCATAATTCCAAGTGCAGTACCACTAAATATGCCCCATAATGCATCAGGTGGATAATTCCTTGCGATTACCTTTTCAGCATTACTAAAAAAACCTATCGTGATTAACCCACAGATAACTAGCGGTAGTATTATCGCCGCCCAAAAGGCAAGCGTCTTTCTAGACTTATAGAACTCGGATTGTAAAGATATGATCAGTGAGCGCATGTTAATTGTTTTTGGTGATGTCGAGAAAGAGGTGTTCCAGATCCTTACGAACAGGATAAATGCTTGAAACTTGAAATCCGCTATTTACCAAGATTGCATTTATTCTTGCACTTTCTTCAGAAGAACTAAACAACAAGCTTAATCTCTTAGATTCTGAAACGGTCAAAGCATACCCGTGTTCGGTCAATAGTGCTGATGCGCCAATAATATTTGAGGTTTCAATCTCGAGCGTCGGTTTGCTTAAGTTTTGTAGCTCATCTATTGTTCCCTGGAACAGTAGCTTTCCTTTATTTATGATGCCAACATGTGTCGCAATTCTTTCTATTTCACTGAGGAGGTGGCTTGATACAAGAATCGTTTTTCCATGATTTGTAGCCAAATCAATCATGAGGTTACGAATTTCTATAATTCCATTGGGGTCAAGCCCGTTTGTAGGCTCATCAAGCAAAAGTAACTCTGGGTCAGGCAGTAATGCCAATGCAATCCCTAAACGCTGTTTCATTCCCAGAGAGTAGTTCGCTGCTTTTTTATTAGCGGCCTCTGTCAAGCCTACTAATTGGAGTAAGTCTGCAGCTTTGGATTTATTGAGCCCTAATAAAATGCACCTGTTGATTAAGTTTTCTTTGCCAGATAAATGGCTGTATATGGCAGGTTGCTCTACAAGTGCGCCGAGGCGTTTTAAGCTTTCTATGCGATGCGTGTTAATTTCTTTTCCAAACAGAAAAACAGTGCCTGCCGGCGATTTTAATAGGTTAAGAAGAATCTTAATAGTAGTAGTCTTTCCAGCCCCATTAGGCCCCAGGAAGCCGTAAATACTTCCCTTTTTAACGTGTAGCGAAAGATTATCTACTACCTTCTGTGTGCCAAAATTGTAGTTTAATCCCCGGGTTTCTATAACCAGCTCGCTCATTTATTACTTAGAAAAAGGATTGCTGATCTTTATAAGAGTCGTTTTTGAAGGCGAAGATTTCAAAGCAACCTCATCATCATTATTATTACTGCTAATTGAAGGCGTCATTGTAAATAACATCATGACAAATATTGGTACTAACAAAAGTAGAAATGGCGATACGTTTGATAACTTTTTCATAATTGTTTTGTTTTGATGAAACAAATAGAATCATTAAAAAAATTATGCTAAAATGTTTTAGACAAAGTGCAAAATATCCTAGATAAACGCCACAAATTGAATGTTAAGAGTTTGATTATGCATTTTAGCCGATTCGTAGAAAAAAAATGCCCGTTCGTCGAAAGTCAGGCGTTAAAATACAGATCATTCGCTATTTTGGACCAGTAAATTTTCGTACCACTAACAATAAATGAATAGCAAAGCGCCTTTTACCGTTCACCTGATTTTTTGGCTAATCATTGGCGCATTATTATTTTTCGAGGTGTTCATGAGTAAAGACTCGATAACGGTGTCTTCCTTTGCCATTAAACATGGTTACGCAGCGCTAATAAATATCTCTATTTTTTACATCAATTACACGTTGCTGATCCCTTTACTTGTAAAGGACGCCAAAAGATATGGTCTTTACGTAGTTTGTATCACGCTATTGATTCTGTTCATGACCTTGATTAAGATTGGTATTGACAGCTTCTATTCAAATTTCTTCCTCGCCGCGCTAGATCAAGCAGTGAAGGGAAAGTACATTGAAGTAGCCAAACACGTGGTATTCAATATTTTTATCTCCGGCTTTTTCATCGTAGCCAGCTCGCTGATTAGGTTTGCGGCAGATTGGATTGGTAATGAAACCACGCAAAAAAATCTTATCCATGAGAAGAAAGAGATGGAGTTACAGTTTTTAAAATCTCAATTAAATCCTCATTTTCTTTTCAATTCGCTCAATAACATCTATTCTTTAGCTTATCAGAAATCGGATAAAACTGCCGATGCAATCTTGAAGCTTTCAGAGATCATGCGTTATATGATTTATGAAAGCAATGATAGCTGGGTGTCCCTCAGTAAGGAAATTGAATACGTACAAAGTTTTATCGAGCTACAGAAATTAAGATTCAAAGACGGTGCGGCTGTAGAGTTTACCCAGAACGGGGAGATTGATGATCAGCAGATCGTGCCATTAATTTTAATTTCGTTTGTAGAAAATGCTTTCAAGCACGGTATTGCGAACGATCCTCAAAACCCCATAAGAATCAATTTAATTGCAAATCAAAAGATTCTGCATTTCAGCGTAAGTAATAAAAAAAACAGTTACAATAAGGATCAGATGGGGGGCGTGGGTTTACACAACGTAGAACGCCGGTTACAGTTACTTTACCCGGAGCGGTATAAATTAAATATCGTAAATTCGGACACCCATTACACCACTGAGTTAATGCTTGATATATGACAAAGTTAAAATGTATTGCCGTAGATGACGAGCCTCTGGCGCTTGATATTATTGAAGATTATGTCTCTAAAATACCCTTTCTGGAACTTGTTAAAAGAACGGAGAACGCAATTGAAGCACTTCAACTTGTTCAGGCTGGCGGTATCGACCTTGTTTTTCTAGACATTCAAATGCCTGAACTAACCGGTATTCAGTTCCTTAAAATCGCGAATAATAAGGCTAGCTATATATTAACCACTGCCTATTCTCAATATGCGTTGGAAAGTTACGATCTTAACGTTTCAGATTACCTATTGAAACCAATTGCTTTTGATCGTTTTTACAAAGCAGTTGAAAAGGTGCACAACCAGAATAAATTAGCTGAACCTGTCGCCGTGGCGCCGCCAACTCCTGTATCGGCTCCGTTTTCTGCGGGAAACAATGTGCAAGATTTCATCTTTGTAAAAACAGAGCACAAAATTCAAAAGATACAGCTGGATGATATTCTTTACATTGAAGGTCTTAAAGATTATATATCCATATTTACCAAGGCTGAACGCGTAATCACGTTACAGAACATGAAAAAGATGGAAGAGACCTTACCTAAAGGCCAGTTTGTAAGGGTTCATAAGTCCTACATCATCTCTTTGGATAAAATAGAAAGTATCGAAAGAAGCAGAATCTCTATTAATGGTAAGATGATCCCAATAGGAGACACTTACAGAGACGAATTCTTTAAGCATATTGACAACAAGAACATCTAGTTCACTATTTTCTTAATCGCCAATTCTGCTTCCATTACCAAATCTTCAGGCATTTTTTCAGCAGGTTCAATTGGGGTTAAAACAGTCCACCTTAGTTGCTCCCCTACGCGAAGTGGATAGGTGCCGTACTTTACAATTTTCCAGGAGTTTTCAATGGCTACAGGCACTATCAAGGCATTTGGAACAACCTTCAACAAGGTAGCAATGCCTCCTACTTGAAAAGGCTTCACATGCCCATCTTTAGACCTCGTGCCTTCCGGAAAAATCATCGTAGACCAGGTATTCTCTTTCATTCTTCTGCCCAGCTTGATAATTTCAGAGATGGCTTGTTTGCTGTCTTTTCTGTCGATGTTTGCCCCACCGCCATATTTGAGATTAAAGGAGATTGAAGGTATTCCTTTGGTCAGTTCTATTTTGGAAATAAACTTCACATGATATTTTTTTAAGAACCAGATCAGGGCAGGGATATCGTAAAGGCTCTGGTGGTTGGCAACAAATATAATTGGACGATCTGTGGGGAGCTCTTGCTCATTTTTAAACTTGACAGAAGAAAGTAAGAATAAGTCCGAATAGGTAAGGAAGAAATTGAGAATATCAACCGAAATCTTATGTGCTCTATAGCCAAAAAACCGGTAGCAGATCCATTGAATTGGATGGAATATAATCAGTGAGAGAAAAAAAGCGAAATAGAATAATGGACTGAATATATAGCCCAGCAATTTGTTCATGGTAATTAGTTAGACTACAAAAATAGTATTTTAGTTTTTAAGATAGCTGCTACAGTCATGCTATCTGTGATTGTTCCATCCATTACCATTTGGTAGGCTTCATCAAATGGAAGTTTTCTGAGTACCAGTTGTTCTGTTTCTTCCGGCTCGGACTCAGTCATCTTTAGTCCTCTTGCTATATAAATGATAGCAAGTTCGTCACTAACAGAATTCGACAAATGCATACGTTGTATTTCAATCCAATCTGTAGCAACTAGGCCGGTCTCTTCCAATAGTTCTCTTTTTGCTCCATCAAGAGGATCTAATCCTAATGGTCCACCACCTTCAGGGATCTCCCAGCTATAGGCTTGCATTGGATAGCGGTATTGTCCTACTAACCAGGTATTGTTGTCTTCATCTAAAGGAAGCACGCCTATAGCTAGGTTTTTAAAGTGTACTACGCCGTATATACCATGCCCACCAGAAGGGTTTATGACCTGATGTTCATTTACGTTGATCCAGTTGTTGTCATAAACTTCTTTGCGCTCCAGCGTAGTCCATGGGTTATCTTCTTCCATGAATGCAATATACGAAATGTAAGACCTAAGGTATAGCAGGACTGGACGGCGGTGGTACTCTCGCTTTGGTAACCCTCGCAAAGCGATAGTTCAAGCTAAGCGTGACATTGCTGGAATTATTGGTATTGAAGTTCTGTACTCTAAAGTTTGCGCCTTCACTATAAGATGAATTACTAGCACGACCGAATGGATCACTGATGTTTACTCTAGCATTCAGTTTATTCTTCATAAAAACTTTCCTTGCACCCATCCAGGTGGTGATAGATCCTTTATTTCTGCCCTGAGCGGAAATGTTGTTATAATAGTTAAAATTGCCTTCAAAAGCAGTCTTAAATGGCAGCTGCATAGACAAACCGATATTTCCACTCAAATTTTTCCCCGTTCTGTTTAAAGAACTGTTCAGATCAGACTTGTAGGATGTCTGGCTAAACATAAAATTGGCATTGGTAGATATTGTTTTATGAGGCCGATAGTTTCCGGAAAGGATAATGCCATATTGCTGGTTGGAAGACACGTTGTCAAATGTACTCTCAGAAACACCAGTCTGGTCGACCGACCTAAATCGTTCAATTACAGCGGTCCGACTTGAATACGTCAGTTTAGGATTAAAGTTCCATTTCATCCCCCAGGCATTTAGCCCAATGTCCATCTGATGGGTGAGCTCCGGATCAAGATTCGGATTGCCAAAATTAATGTTCAATGGATCCAAATTGTTAATTTGTGGATTGAGGTTATTTTCTCGCGGACGGTTTACCCGCACGCTGTAGGATGAAGTAACATTAAATTTTTTGAAGTTTCTACTAATACTGGCACTCGGAAACACGCTGATATAGGGACTTATATCATAGTTCTCCCCGCTTGACAAGTCGAAATGAACAGCAGTAACTTCAGCCCGTATACCTGCTTTGGCTCCCCAGTTTTTGATTCTCAGGTTGTAGGAGGCATAGCTTGCAAAAATGTCTTCCTTGTATAGAAACTGTGTGCTCTGCTTTTCATTTAACACAAATTGCTGTGTATTGAAATCGAAGTACTGGTTTCTTTGGTCTTTATTGTTATTGCGGTAAGTGTATTGTATTCCCAATTCAATATTATCTCTTCTTTTAACAACTGGTTTATCGAAATCGGCTTTAAATGTAAAGCCGTTGTTCCCAATGTTATCTATATTGTTTTGCAATTGCTGCGCCCGGTTTGCAGGAGTAAAGGTACGGTTGATAATACGGTTGGTCAGGTCATTGTTATCATTATAGGTAACACCTAAGGTCAGCTTACCACCTATTGTATCGATGTTTAGCTCATAGTCTGCATCAACAACGAGTGTGGCCCGTTTAATCTTTCCGGTATTGACTGTGGTTCTAAGAGATTGTTCAATAAGGCCCTCATCTAAAGAGTAATTGTAGCCTCCTCCAAGACTGTTGCTACTATTGTTATTGTAGTTAGTGGATAACCTGAAGTTTTGCTTTTTCGTAATATTCCAATCGAAATTGGCTCGGTAATTACCTCCACCACCCGAATCCCGGAAATCATTAAGGTTATTTTGATAAAACGTAGTGTCAGCTAAAAGGTTCGCCCGGTAACTGGTATTAGTGGTTTTGCGAAGGTTATATTGGTAGGCAGCACCGCCATTTATAGAATAGTTTTTAGACTTATAAGACGCATTCGCATTCGCATTGGTCTTGCCGGTTAACCCAGCAGATCCTCCAGCATTTCCACCAAGTCCAATCTTGAAGTTCTTCTTTAACACAATATTAATAATACCTTCCCCGTCTCCAGAATACCTTGCTGGAGGATTGGTCATCACCTCAATCTTTTCAATGGCGTCAGACGGCAAAACGCTCAGGAGGTCGGCGATATTTGAAGTCATATAATCGGAAGGTTTCCCATCAATAAATATCCGGGTATTCCTTTTACCGGAGATGCTTGCATTTCCATCTAAGTCGACTTCCACCATTGGCACATTTCTAAGAATGTCGCTGGCAGTACTTCCTTCTGCCAATATGGATTGTCCCACATTATAGGTCATCATATCTGCTGCATATTGGATCAGTGGCTTCTCCGCAGCAATAGTTACTTCTTGTAAACTGGTTTGGTCAGCAACTAACTTCAGGGTTCCAACTCTTTTCTCAGGATCTTTATCACTTAGCAAAATATCATCTACAATCAATTGCACAAATCCAATATAGCTCACTTTTATCCTGTAGGCCCCGTATTTTAGGGAGCCTATTTTAAATACCCCATTTTCATCCGTAGGAGCGGTCACAATAGGTTGCTCTGAACCGGATGCATAAACTGCAACTACCGCCGAAGGTATGGGTAAGGCGCCAACCTGTTCAACAACTTTACCCGAAATCACGCCTTTGTCGGCCGCAAATAGCTGCGTACACATTAGTAAAACGGAAAAGCTGATAAACATTGCTTTCATATTCTTTCTGAATTAGAAGGACTCCTCATCTGAGCGGCTCTCCTGTTGTGTTGGTTTCTTCTTAGCATTATTAAACACCGTTTTTCCGAAGCGGTAAGAATAGGTTAAGTTAGCCATTGTACCCTGCATTCTGCGGCTAAAGTCGATGTCGGTAGTTCCTGTGTTAGTAGTCATCGTCCATCTCCTGCTATTGAACACATCTCTGATGTTTAAACTTAACGAAGATTTTTTGTCTTTGAAGTCGTATTTCGCACCGGCATCCAGTCCGAAGTTGGCATTTCTTGTACCCTGCGCCATAACCTCTGATGCTCTATAATCTGCCTTAACCTGAAGGGTAATGCTATATGGTAAAACAAAGTTGTTCGTCAAATTGCCATTCCAGCTAAAACCTGAATTTTCTATCACACCGAATGCAGGCACTCCTTCAATTTTGCTTTGGTATAAATTTACATTACCAGTAAAATTCCAAGCCTTAGCTACATCAACTCTTGCAATTAGTTCTAAGCCGCTATTAATACTTTTTGTTAAGTTTTGTGGGGTCGTAATGGTGATGCCTTCTGCATTTGGATCAGATCTTACCCTCTGTATCACATCATTAGTCTGGCGTAAATAAGCGCTCGAAGTAAACGTCACCGCTTTCCAAAACTTGCTGTAACTTAATTCAAAAGCATGAACGTCTTCTGGTTGTAAATTTGGATTACCCTGACGGTAGTTCAATGGGTCAGAAACATCAAGGAAAGGGTTTGTATCCCAGCCTCTGGGTCTATTTACTCTTCTGCTATAGCTCAATTGAACCTGCTGATCTCCTTTAAGTTTCTCAGTTAAAAAGATACTTGGATAAAGTCTGGTATAGGCAACCTTGCCGGGATTATAAGCTAGCTGACCATCTTTTTGATAGATCCCCAATCGTGTATCTAATGTTGCGTCCTCTCCTCTTAAACCTATTTGATAACCAAAGTTCTTGATCTGGTTTTGAAAATTGAAATAGATAGCATGAACCTGGTCTTTGCTGTTAAATAGGTTGCTGAGGGCAAGATTAGTAATGAAATCACCAGTAAGCACGTCAGAATTCTTCGCAATCTGATTGCTTTCAGAGAATCTGATCTGACTTCTGTACCCTGCCTCAATCTTGCCAAATTGTCCTAGTGGCAAAGTATAATCTGTTTGAATATTATAGTTTTTATTATATCCATAATTATCATTATCCTGAATATTCAAGAATGAATTAACTGGCGCACCATTTATGTTGTAGATATCGGTATTGTAGATTTGTGTGTTGTCATTAACGCCCTCAGAAAAGCTTAGATTAAAAGTCAGTTCCTCTTTGGGTTTAGCAAACTTTAATCCGTAATCGAGATTTAAGTCGTAACTACCTCCGGTTCCAGTGTTTGTGTTATTCCTGTTGCTCAGTTGTAGAGGGCTTCTATCCGCGTATAACCTGTTGATAGTTAACAATTCTGTCCTGTCATTATCCCTCACATTAAAACCGCCTGAAAAGCTTAGAACGCTTTTATCAGTTACGTAATAATCAACACCCGCTTTGAAGTTATGTCCTTTATCCAATGATCTTGAATCCGTAATCTGATCCGCAAACCCGTTCGGAATTCCCTGTGCTGACCCATCCAAATAGGTAATGTTGTTATAACCGCCACCGAAACGGTTGCCATATCTGTAGCTATAGTTTCCAAATAAATTTACTTTACTGTTCTGGAAACTAAGGTTAGTATTCGCATTGTAATTTTCCCTATTACCAGCAGTTAATGCCACTGAACCATTCAAACCTAATTTTTTATTTTTCTTTAATACGATATTGATGATCCCAGATTGGCCTTCAGCATCATACTTAGCAGATGGGTTAGTGATCAATTCTACACTTTCGATCGAACTTGCCGGAATAGATTGAAGAATTTGAGCGACATTTCCGCCAGCAATTAGTGAAGGTTTTCCATCAATTAATACACGAACGCCACTAGAACCTCTAAGGCTAACATTACCGTCAATGTCTGTCTGTATAGAAGGCACATTTTGAAGTAGATCAGAGGCGGAACCACCTTCGCTTACTAAACTTTGGTCTACGGAAAATATCTTTTTATCTATTCCCAATTGGATGGTAGATTTTGGTGCGGTGATCGTTACTTCACTAAGCGCCGTTCCTTTAGATGGTTTCATGTTAATGGTGCCGAGCTTAATCTCTTTCAGGGCATCTGAAATGGAGATGGAATCTCTAACCATTGTTTGATAACCGAGATAGCTCACTTTAAAACTAAAAACACCTTTAGGTAAACCGGTTATTATCAGATTTCCATCAACATCAGTTTGTGCGCCTTTTACTACAGCTTTAGTTTTTCTATTGATTACAATTGCAGAAGCAAAGGGAATAGTTTGATTGTTGGAAGCATCTACAACTTTTGCAGTGATTTTACCTTCACTAGTAGTAGTTTGGGCGTTTAGGGTAACGGCATTGGTAAAAATAGCAAGTGTTAATAGCAAAAAATTGCGTACGTAATTCTTCATCTCGGATCTTTCTTTCTTATTTCTTATGGAGGGACAAAGAAACGGCCAGTTGGTTTAATAAAATAGGGCGTAACTATTTTATTACAGGTAAATTCTTTTATTTAAAGTAAAATATTTGTGGTACTAGTCTACGGAAACCGTAAGGCCTTCCTGTTGTAAGATTTTACGATAGATCTCCATCTCTGTAAAAGAGCCTTCCAAAACCGCGCATTTCCCTTTATTATGAACTTCCCAGGCAATTTTTTCAGATTGAGGTTCTGTGTAATCCAGATATTTTATCATGCAATGGATCACATGGTCAAAAGTGTTGACATCATCATTCCAAAGTATCAATCGATGAACCGTCTTTAACGAGGTCAGGATCTCTTCTAATGTAAATGTTTCTTCTTTTGTTTCTGTTGACATCCCGCAAAAATAAGGTTATTTCAAAATAATGTTGTAGTTAAAGTTATTTTTGCCTAAAATTAGTAAACTTCAGATATGATGCAGCGTTCAAAAATTGCCGGTATTGGTTATTACGTTCCCAAAAATATATACACTAATTCTGATCTTTCCAGATTTATGGAAACCAGCGATGAATGGATTCAGGAACGTACAGGCATCAAAGAACGCCGTTTCGCTGATAGATTAGAAGAGACCACAACTACAATGGGAGTGGAGGCTGCTAAAATTGCTATAGAACGTGCTGGCATCACTGCACAGGATGTCGACTTTATTATCTTCGCTACTTTAAGCCCAGATTATTATTTTCCGGGTTGTGGCGTTTTGCTACAGCGGGAAATGAAGATGAAGGAAATAGGAGCGCTCGACATACGCAATCAATGCTCTGGATTTATCTACGCACTTTCTGTTGCAGATCAGTTCATAAAAACAGGGATGTATAAAAATATCCTGGTTGTAGGTAGTGAGAAACATTCTTTCGCTATGGATTTTGAAACCAGAAGTCGTAATGTGTCCGTAATTTTTGGTGACGGGGCAGGGGCTGTCGTGCTACAACCTACAACCAAGGAAGGTCAGGGTGTTTTGAGTACGCATTTGCATAGCGATGGTGCGGATGCAGAGCTGCTTGCCATGTACTATCCCGGATCTAATGCCAACAAATGGCTAAAAAACAAACCCCCATATCCTGACCAGGAGCTGGGCGGATTATTTCTTACCACAGAACAATTAGAAGGGGGCGCTGCGCTGCCATACATGGACGGGCCCGCTGTGTTTAAGAAAGCTGTTGTGAAGTTCCCAGAGGTAATTAAGGAGGCATTGGCAGCCAATGATAAGAGTGAAAAAGACATTGATCTGCTCGTTCCACACCAAGCCAATTTAAGAATTAGCCAGTATGTGCAACAACTGCTTGGCCTGCCGGATGAAAAGGTGTTTAATAACATACAGAAGTATGGTAATACGACAGCTGCATCCATTCCGATAGCGCTTTGTGAAGCTTGGGAATCGGGAAAAATCAAAGACGGAGATCTCGTGTGCCTCGCTGCTTTTGGTTCTGGCTTTACCTGGGCTAGTGCTTTGATTCAATGGTAGTGGAACGGATAATCTAACTGCCCTTCGCCGATCTTGTCATTTGCTCGAAAGCATCCCACATGTCATCACTAATGGCTTCCATACCGTTAAACTGACCAGCGCCTTGTAACCATTCACCGCCATCAATTGTAATTACCTCACCATTAATATAACCAGAGAAATCACTCACTAAAAACGCAGCGAGATTAGCGAGTTCCTGGTGTTCACCAACTCTTTTAAGCGGTACCCTGTTTTTAAAATTAAACTTCTCCGCTAAATCGCCGGGTAATAGCCTCTCCCAGGCACCTTTAGTTGGAAACGGTCCCGGAGCAATCGCATTTGTCCTGATTCCGTACTTACCCCATTCTACAGCCAACGAGCGGGTCATCGCTAAAACTCCACCTTTTGCACACGCAGATGGAACAACGTAGGCCGAGCCGGTAAAAGCGTAAGTCGTAACTATATTCAACACACTTGCAGGTTGTTTTTCTTTGATCCAATGCTTTCCAAAAGCCAGGGTACAATTCACAGATCCTTTCAAAACGATATCTATAACTGTTGAGAACGCATTGGCCGATAAACGTTCCGTTGGTGAGATAAAGTTACCTGCTGCATTGTTTAATAGCGCATCAACCTTTCCGAACGCTTTTAAGCTTTCAGATAGCACTTCCTCAACCTGACTGTATTCCCGAACATCACAAGCCAGTGCCAGCACTTTACCTCCGGTTTCCTGCTCCATTTCTGCCGCAGTCTTTTGGAGTACTTCAAGTTTCCTGCTGGTGATCACCAAATTAGCTCCCAATTTCAAAAAGTAAGTTCCCATTGCCTTCCCTAACCCTGTACCACCGCCGGTAATAACAATAGTTTTTCCTTTCAGCGCATCATCACGCAACATTGGCTCGTTATACATAGCTATTTTCTTTGAAGGTTATCAATAATAGTTTTTAAAATACTTCTGGTGGCTGGCGCCCACCATTGCTGTAGCATTGTCGCGAGCGCTTCACTTTGATCTGCACTGGTTGCAGCAATTAAACTTTTCCTAATGTTCAATTTGCTCTGCTCCCAGGTATTTTTTTCCATCGCCATGTATTTTCTGATCTTACGCTCTGCTGCAGTCAGTATGCTGGCTGGGTTAACAACCTCATCTATAAGGCCTATGCTTAAAGCCTCTTCCGGGCTAAATAACTTACCCTCTAACAGGCTTCGCGCTGCATTTGCTTGACCAATCCAAAAAGAATAGAGCACAAATATACTTTCAGGAACCATGATGCCAACCGGAACTTCATTAAGGCCAATGATATACTTTCCTTCAGCCATGATCCGATAGTCACAAGCTAATGCGATCACGCATCCACCTGCAGGACTGTGTCCATTGATGGCAGCAACCAACGGTTTCTTAAAGGAAGTAATCGTAGCCGTAAAATTTAGAAACTTATGCCAGAAGGATGCTGCCTCTTCTTCAGAATAACTGTAAAGTTCTATTAAGTCAAGACCAGCGGAAAAGAAGTGTTCCTTACCTGTAATAATTGCGCCGTTGATATTTAAATCATCGGCAATATTTTTCAGAATGTCATCCAGCTCTGTGATCATCTCTCCATTCATAGCATTGGATTTGCCACGGTCCAGGGTAATAATTGCTAAACGATCTTTTATTGTGACTTTTATGGTGTTCATAAACTACTTAAAATTATTTAACGGTGTATGTATAGACTGCTCTGGAAAGGTTCCCAAACATATCAATACCCTCAACAACAATGCGGTGTATACCAGGTTCATCTGAACAATAGTAGCTGAACTGTGCCTTGCCGGTTTCATTTGTAGCAATTAGCGGATTCCAATAGATCGTTGATCGGAAGTCTGGGGCACTATCAGTAGATTCCGGGCTATATTTTGGTGCGTAAAATTCTCTGCTTACATAGTAACCTTTCGGTACAAAAGTAGTAATGCCTTCAACATATTTAGATGCACCATAATTATTGTTCCCTCCTCGCTTCGTAGTAACAATTAAAACTCCACCACCACCTCTAATTCCATATATTGCAGTATAATTGATGCTCTTTAAAATCTCAACAGTTTCCACGTCTGTAGGGATAATGTTATCTAAAAAGTCGGGCTCCACATACATTCCATCAACTATTACCTGCATCGGGGCTCCGTTGTTTCTCATAAGCGATGGTATACCGTTTCTAAACATTAATCCTGCTACCCTGCCTTGCAGGCATTGTGATACGGTTACGCAAGTCTGTAACTGATCTGCATTGATAACTGCATCAGCACCCCCGTTGCCGTTGAGGTTAGATGAGTTTTGAACTTTGGCTTTCTTTTCCTGAATTTTGACTTCCTTCAGTGTAATGCTTCTCTCTAATTGACCGCGTCTGGTAAGTTCATCGAAATAGTTTTTGCTTTGCTGCAAGTAGCCTGAAAGTGCATCGTTTACGTTCACAATCACATCTCCGGTATTTTTATTTTTGGTAACAATTTCTCCACTTACAACATTCATCATAAAATCAACATTGCGCTTTCCCTTTTGTGTTCTCGCCTGAACGATAAACTTTGTACTGTCCCTAAAGCTCAAGCCGTCAAAATTGAATTTACCGTTATCATCTGTCAGCGTGTCTATTGAAAGAAAGCCGCCGCTTGTAGAAAATAGGGAAACCTTAGTTTTAGGGATCATCTTGCCTCCGGTGGTTGCTATCGCGCCCGATACTACCAGACTCTTCTCTGACTGGTAACGAATATTCGGTGATAAATTGTTAATTACGTTATTCCAAATAATTCTTCTCCAGCCCTGCGTGAGCATCAGGTTGTCAACATCACCGCGGGTTTCCGCATTGTTATTGTTTAAATAATAGTTGGGTTTCTCCACATAGCCAATAAGGTCAGCAGTCAATAACAAAGTTGTGAAAATGTTGCTTTCATTAAGTTCATCTGGGGTTACAGACTTAGTATTGGTAACAGCAACAGAAAAACTTCCCTGAACAAGCTTAGCCTGAAATTGAGCGCTAAGGTCAACAATAACTTTCTCCCTCAGGCTGTAGCTTTCTTTTTCTGTTTTTATCGTCGTAGCAATCTTGTCTGCATCGTTGTTTACAAAGACAAGCCGTTCACAAACAGGCTTGTTCTCCCCGTCAAACAATGTTAGCTGGATGATGCCTGAGGGCAAATCCTCCTTCTTAATTACGGTGGAAATCACTGGTTTCGAAGAGGCGGATCGGGTCGAAAAATATACATTACCATTGTGCTGGGTAACGAGCTTCAGCTCTCCCTTATTCAACAATCCCTGAGAGATCATTATTTTTAGTTGTATATTCTCCGCAGTGTTCACTGCCGAGACAACATAGCCTTGAGGTAATGCTTTTGGTAGCTCGAATGATTTCTCGGAACCATCCTTAAATTTGATCTTTGCCGAATACACTTTTCCAGGTTGTGGATTAATTACAAAATGGCCCATCCCCAGATGTGTACTTTCCAGCGTATTTACTTCTTGTCCTTCATTGTCTGTAATTGTGCCCATAACATCCTCACCAAGTCCACTTGAGTTCATGGCTTTGAAACCCACCTTACTTGGCAATTCCTGGACAAGGTTTCCGCCTTCGGGAAAGAACTGTACGTCCACCTCATTGGCGGTAGATTTTATTAGAATATCCTTAGTCACCTTTTTGCCATCTGGTAGCGTTAGCGTAGCTGTAATCCTTCCAGATTTATAAATAGCAGGTTGCGCATTCAAAAAGGAAAGATCTACTTCACCCGCTGCGTTTGTAGTTGCTTTACCTTTCAATATACTTCTAAAACTTAGCTGAACATCATAAGTCAGATCAGCCGATGCATATGGCTTGCCGTCTTTGTCACTAAATTTAATTAATGCCTTCACTTGTTGAGCCGTATTCTTTTTTTCAAATGTATAGCTTGCATTGGTAAAGACTTTGTTGGACCAGGAATTTCCTACTTTAATGGTTTTATCAAAAAAGAAATCTGTACCCGCATTTCTCATCCATTGTGTATAAGCCCTAATTCTATAATTGCCTTCTAAAAACGATTCCGATAGTTTGAAATCACCAACACCAATCCCGGAGACTAAGGGTAATTTCAAAAGCTGTTTTACAGAGTCTTTTTCGTTGAGGAGTTCAACATACAGCGCTCCACTGATCTGAGAAGGTCTTGATGTCTGTACGTTAATTACATAGGCCTTAAACCAAATGTCATCACCTACAGCATAATATGGCTTATCAAAATGAAGATAAACTTTCTCCTGTTGATATTCTTTATTATAGATTTCCATCTTCTTGAGGATTACACTGAAGGGGTCGTCTTCGAAGCGGAAGGCAAACACCGCTACGAGACTCAGGGTCAGGAGCGCAAGGAGGGGCAATCTATACTTCATGCGAGTGCTTTTCTAAAAATTATTCTTCCACATCATGCTCTCTACAGGTTTCGTCGTCTTATTGCTGTATTTCGCATTTTCTTTGTTATTGTACATGGTTTGAATATCTCCCTCTACCATGAAATAAATCAATTGTCCAATAGGCATCCCGGCATAAATCTTCACTGGCTGTGTGCAGGAAATTTCTAAAGTCCATGTATTGCAAAAGCCAACATCTCCTTTTCCAGCGGTTGCATGGATGTCAATACCTAACCTCCCGGTACTTGATTTTCCTTCCAGAAATGGGATATGGGCATGGGTTTCTGTATATTCTAACGTTACTCCAAGATATAAAGTGCCGGGGTGTATGATATATCCATCCTTCGGAATTTCAAAGTGCTCAATCTGGTTGTGTGCCTTCGCATCTAGCACCCGGTCTTTGTAGGTAGCCAAGTATTTTCCAAGGTGAACATCATAGGAGTTTGTCCCCAGACAGTCGTCTCTAAATGGCTCAATTATAATCGTTCCCTTCTCAATTTCTTCAAGAATTCGTTTGTCTGACAGTATCATTTTGTAAAGGATTTGGACTAAATTATGATTAATTTAAGATACTTTTGCATAGTATTCTAAAATAGAGATGCCCATAGTTTTTAATAAAAATATTGACAACGACACTGTTCTGGCTGTTTGGAAGATTGAAGAAACTGAAGCGCAGCTGATGTCGGGTTTACAACTAAAACAGCATGAGCTCGATGTGATCGCTTCACTCAACAATGGCAAACGATTACTCCATTGGTTAAGTACCAGATTATTACTTCGAAAAATGCTCAATACTTCCGAATATATCGATTGTCAGATGGACGAGCATGGCAAGCCCTACCTTCCTAACCTGGGCTACCACATCTCCTTAAGTCATTCTTATGATTACGCTGCAGTTATCATCGGAAAAACCCGAAAAGTCGGGGTGGATATTGAATTAATTAAACACAAAGTTAAAACCATCAAACATAAGTTCCTGTCAGATATTGAACTTGCTCAAAAGCAAATAGGCGACAATGTAAATGGTTTATATGTTTGCTGGTGTGCCAAGGAGGCTATTTTTAAATGGAATGGTAGAAAGGGCCTGGAATTTAAACAGCACATTCACATCAAACAATTCATACTCAAAGATGAGGGAGAATTAAACGCTTTAGTGGAATTGCCGGAAGGAACTCAGGAGCTAAATGTAAAGTACTTCAAAACCTCAGACGGCTATATGCTCGGCTACGTAGTGGCTTAATAGAATGAATAAGAACGTAGAATATATGGATTGGGGCTTACTTGACTATCAAACTGCCTGGGACAAACAAGATGCTATCTTTGAAAGAACTGTTGCCCTAAAAACTCAGAACAGAACTAACGGAACTTCTTTGCCCACACCTAATTATTTGATCTTTTGTGAACACCCTCATGTATACACATTAGGCAAAAGTGGTAAACCTGAAAACCTATTATTAGATGAGCAGGGATTAAGAGATCAGCATGCTACCTATTACAAGATCAACCGTGGTGGAGATATTACCTACCATGGGCCCGGACAAGTTGTTGGTTATCCAATTCTTGATCTGGATAACTTCTTTACTGATATACATCTTTACCTCAGGACGCTTGAAGAAGCGGTGATTCTTACTCTGAAAGACTACAACATCCAAGCTGGGCGCTATACCGGATATACAGGTGTATGGCTTGATGCCGACAATGAAAAGGCTCGTAAGATCTGTGCGCTAGGAGTAAGGTGCAGCCGATGGGTAACCATGCATGGTTTTGCATTTAATGTGAACACTGATCTTGATTATTTTAAAAACATAGTGCCATGTGGTATAGATGATAAGGATGTAACCTCAATGAGGCGCGAACTTGGGTATGAGCTCAATATGGAAGAAGTCAGACATAAGTTGAAAAAGCACATTGCTGCGTTGTTTCAGATGCAGATAAGCCAATGAAACTAGACTATCTCGCCCTTGGCGATTCCTATACCATAGGGGAGTTCGTACAAGCTTCCGAAAGCTTCCCTTTACAACTTGCTGCCCAACTTGGAACAAATGGCCTGATTATAAATCCGCCAACTATCATTGCAAGGACGGGCTGGACGACGTCTGAACTTCAGGAGGGAATTAGATTGTCAGGAGTTATCCAGAAATTTGATTTTGTTACGTTGCTAATCGGGGTAAACAATCAATTCCGTAAAGATTCCAAAGATGTTTACAGAAAGGAGTTTAGAGAGCTGTTGAAAACTGCTATTGATTATGCCAAAGGAAATAAGGCTCGAGTATTTGTAGTTTCTATTCCTGATTGGGGGGTTACTCCATTTGGTAAGAGAAGCGGTAGGATTCAACAAGAGATTTCTACAGAAATTGATGACTTCAACCGCATTTGTAAAGAGGAAACATTGGCCATGGGAATCAACTATACTGACATCACTCCGGCATCCAGAACTGCAGCATCGGATCTAAGTCTTATAGCGACAGATGGATTGCACCCTTCTGGAAAAATGTATAAAGATTGGGCTATCAATATTACTCCGGCCATCGTAAAGGCATTTAAGCCGTAAAAGAAGTAACAGGTACTTGGCAATTAAGGCCCAGCAAAAGATCTAGCACTCCGGTAAACTGATCGGGATATTGGTGGCTAGTCCTCCGTCAGAAGTTTCCTTATATTTCGAGTTCATGTCAAGCGCAGTTTCCCACATGGTATTTACCACGGCGTCCAGACTTACCTTCGCCTTATCTGGGTTGCTCTGCAATGCAAGCTGACTAGCCGTAATTGCTTTAATTGCACCCATTGTATTTCGCTCTATACATGGAATTTGTACTAAGCCGCCAATTGGGTCACAAGTCAATCCCAGATGGTGTTCCATAGCAATTTCTGCGGCCATTAATACTTGTCGTTGAGAACCTCCAAGGCATTCGGTTAATGCTGCCGCCGCCATTGCTGAGGATACTCCGATCTCTGCCTGACAACCACCCATCGCTGCGGATATCGTCGCACCTTTCTTGAAAATACTGCCCACTTCAGAGGCACATGAGATAAACTGTATAATTTTTTCTTCAGAATAGCCATCGCAAAAAGTGATGAAATACTGCAGTACTGCAGGGATAACGCCGGCAGCACCATTTGTAGGCGCAGTAACTACTCTTCCAAATGAAGCATTTTCTTCATTGACAGCTAAAGCAAAACAGCTCACCCAATCTAGAATATAATTGAATCCATTCCCACCTTTCCTGATCGCAACTACCCAGCTCTCGTAATCAGTATAGGTATTTGCAGCAACTAACCTCCTATTTAAAGCGGCAGCTCGTCTTGCAACATTCAATCCTCCCGGCAGGAATCCGCCAGTGTGACAACCTCGGTAAATACATTCCTGCATCACCTTAAAATGCTGTAGAATGCCTGTCTTGGTATCTGATTCTTTCCTCCAGGCCGATTCGTTCTCCATAACAACTTCAGAAACCTTTAAGCCGGTGCTTAGGCACCAATGTAACAGATCGCTTGCCTTTTCGATAGGGAAGGGAAGGTCAACTGCTTCCTTCTCCCTTCCTGTCTCGCCTTCCTTAACCACAAAACCACCACCAATAGAGTAGTAAGTTTCTGAAAAGGCTTTACCAGTGTTTAAGAAAGCTTGAAAGGTAACCGCATTGGGATGAAAGGGTAAACTTTCGAAAAATAAAAATGACAGGTCATTCTCGTAATTGAAAGGAAGAAATTGTGTTCCGGCCAAATGGAGAAGTTGTTCGCTTTTAATTGCTGCAATGGTACTGTCTATAGCGTTGACATCGAAAGTTACTGGATCAGCAGCTGTTAACCCAAGTAGTATGGCTACATCCGTCCCGTGTCCCTTGCCTGTTTTAGCAAGCGAACCATACAGCAAAATTTTTACCTGTTCAACAGATTCCAATATGCCATTTGCAGTAAGCGAAGTCGTGAATCGCTGTGCAGCTTTCCATGGGCCAAGGGTATGAGAGCTTGAAGGCCCAATGCCTATCTTGAAAATATCGAATACTGAGATCTGTTCCCGTTGCATAGTTACAAAGCTAATTAAACAATGGTTAACTGCCGCCATCACCATTAAATTCTAAAACACAAAAAACCCGCTGCTGGAGCGGGTTTTTTTAAGCTATAAAGCAAATGATATTACATCATTCCGCCCATACCGCCACCACCCATTGGAGGCATACCACCACCGGCAGGAGCATCTTCAGGATCATCAGCCAATACGCATTCTGTTGTTAATAACATTGCTGCAATTGAAGCTGCATTTTCCAAAGCTACACGACCAACTTTTGTAGGGTCAATAACTCCGGCAGCGATTAAATTCTCATATACATCAGTACGTGCGTTGTAACCGAAGTCACCTGTACCTTCTTTAACTTTTTGAACAACGATGGAACCTTCGACTCCAGCATTTTGGCAAATCTGACGCAAAGGCTCCTCTACTGCACGTTTAACGATTGCAATACCAGTAGTTTCATCATCATTTAAACCTTTCATACCTTCCAATGCTTCAATAGCACGGATGAAAGCTACACCACCACCAGCAACAATACCTTCTTCAACAGCCGCACGGGTTGCGTGTAAAGCATCATCAACACGGTCTTTTTTCTCTTTCATTTCTACTTCAGAAGCAGCACCAACGTAAAGAACAGCAACACCGCCAGCTAATTTAGCCAAACGCTCTTGTAATTTTTCTTTATCGTAATCAGATGTAGTAGTCTCTATTTGAGCTTTGATCTGGTTAACACGAGCTTTGATGTCATCAGAAACACCAGCACCATTGATGATCGTTGTATTGTCTTTATCAACAAGAACTTTCTCAGCAGTTCCTAAATAAGATAGGTCAGCATTTTCTAATTTAAACCCTCTTTCTTCAGAGATTACAGTTCCGCCAGTTAAGACTGCGATGTCTTCCAACATTGCTTTTCTTCTGTCACCAAATCCTGGAGCTTTAACAGCAACAACTTTCAGAGATCCACGGATTTTATTTACTACCAAAGTAGCAAGCGCTTCACCATCTAAATCTTCAGCAATGATCAATAGTGGTTTACCAGTTTGAACTTGTTTCTCCAATACAGGCAACAATTCTTTCATGTTGCTGATCTTTTTGTCATAAATCAAAATGTAAGGGTTTTCTAATTCCGCCTCCATTTTATCAGCATTGGTCACAAAGTATGGAGACAAATAACCACGGTCAAATTGCATACCTTCAACTGTTCTTACTTCAGTTTCAGTTCCTTTTGCTTCTTCAACAGTAATTACACCATCTTTACCTACTTTACTCATAGCCTCAGCGATTAAGGCGCCAATAACTTCGTCGTTGTTAGCTGAAATAGATGCTACTTGTTTGATCTTTTTGTTGTCTTCGCCAACAGTTTGTGATTGAGCTTTAAGGTTTTCAACGATAGCTGCAACAGCTTTGTCGATACCACGCTTCAAATCCATTGGGTTTGCACCAGCGGCTACGTTTTTGATACCAGCAGTTACAATTGCCTGAGCCAATACAGTTGCAGTTGTTGTTCCATCACCTGCGATATCAGCAGTTTTGGAAGCAACTTCTTTAACCATTTGAGCACCCATGTTCTCAATTGGATCTTTTAATTCTATTTCTTTAGCTACCGTAACACCATCTTTAGTGATTACAGGTGAGCCGAATTTTTTATCAATAATTACGTTACGACCTTTTGGGCCTAAGGTTACTTTAACTGCATTAGCCAAAATATCAACACCTCTTTTCAGGGCGTCACGGGCTTCTACGTTATATTTTACTTGTTTTGCCATTTTATTTTTCGTTGATTCTTGTTTAAATAAAAAAGGAGACCGGGGTTAACCCGCCCACTTTAGAAATTACAGAAAGATTAAAGTGTTCCTAAGATGTCAGTTTCTCTCATAATTAAATACTCTTTACCTTCAATAGTGATTTCAGTACCACCATATTTACTGTAAAGAACTAAATCTCCAACCTGTACTGTCGGTACGATCAAAGCTCCTGTGTGGTCAGCTGATCTGCCTGGTCCAACAGCAACTACTGTTCCTTGTTGAGGTTTTTCTTTAGCGGTATCAGGAATATAAAGACCAGATGCTGTTCTTTCTTCTGCAGCAGAAGTTTCAACAACCACTCTGTCTGCATTAGGTTTAAAGTTTAAAGCCATAACTTGTTATTGTTTTTGTTTAAGTTTTTGTATAAAAGTAATTTAATTACGCCAAATATTAACTATCAGTTTTTATGCCAAGGCATATTTGCTTGACAAATTTACACGGCATTGTCAGCTAATAGTTTAGGGGGCGTTCCAAGTGTGCCAGAGTGGCAGAATGGAAAAAGCCCGATAAGTTTGACCTTATCGGGCTTTTAGTTATTCGGATAACCAAATTATTTTTTTGTAGTATCTGTTGTAGAAGGAGTTGCAGTAGCTGGAGCCGGAGCCGGAGCAGTTTGCTGGCCTCCTAAAATAGAAGGGGCAGGAGCTTTATCCAATTGTTCCTGAATTCTAGAACCTGTTCCTGTATTTGAGCCGCCAGATTTAGCCATTGTAGTGATTGATAAGGTAACCACAACAATTAAAGCAAGTAGAACCCAAGTTCCTTTCTCTAAAACGTCACCAGTACGTTGTACGCCAAACATATTGCTGCCAGTGCCGCCAGTAGCTAAGCCGCCACCTTTTGGATTTTGTATCAAAACAAACAATCCAAGTGCAACGCAAATAATGATTAGTAAAATAATTAAAAACAGCATAGTATGTTATTGTATTAAATTTTCTTTTGAATCGATTGAATAAGGTCGGCAAAGTAACGGCTTTTTTCTGGAAACTTCAAACTTAATTTTTCGTAAGTCTGTATCGCTTTATCGTAAAGCATTTGTTCGATATAGATCTTCGCTAAAGTTTCTGTAACCATATCGTTGTGGTCTTCAGCGCTCTTTCTTGCCTTGTTGTCATTGTTGATTTGTTCTGCCCTCGGTGTGCGGATTTGGGGGTCATTCTTAATGAAGTTCTCAATGATTTCATTCCCCCCAGGTTTAACTTTATAATTGACTGGTCCGCTCAACAGATCTTCTGCATTGAATGGTGTTTGAAGATGGAAAATGTGCTCTACATACTGCTGTTGTAATTCACCAGGCTTAACAAAAGATGATGTCTGCTGACTAACTTCTGGCAATTCCTTATTCTGTTTAGGGCTGGCATAAGGCTGAAAAATTTGCTGATGCTCCTTTCTGGTTTTAGCCAGCCACCATAAAAAAGTGTAGGGTAGTTTGTCGTCATCGTACTTACTAACAATATTGTCTTCGGGAGCAGTTGAAGCCAGCAAGTCAGCTTCCGCGGATTCCTGTTCTTCAATTTCAGGAATAGACTCCACCTGGAAGTTTTCCTGAAAAGCGAAGAAGTCAGTAGCAACAATATGCGCTAAAACCAAGTCTTGTTCTAACTTGTCTTCTTCAGAAATTACTTCCCTGTAGTCATCAATATTAACCTCGCCGATCTCATCGAATGTTTCCTGTTCGTCAACTTCACTGATTTCCGCTTTGCCCAGCTCAATGGGTTGTGCTGCTTCCAGTTCTATTTCCACTGCTTCAACTTTGACCTGCAATCCGTAAATAAAAGGAGTTTTTACCAGTGCTTTCGGTTCGTGAAGCAGGGTATGCAACACCTGTCCGTTTGTATACAAAGCTGCCTTTGCCAATGTCTCCTTCTGCGCTTCGGTACCCAAGCTGGCTTTCGCAAGCAATAATCTGAGGGGCTGAAAGTATGGGTATTTTACTATCAGATTCCTCAAGGCAGGCGCGTCGTTCGGACTGATCTTGTCAGGTGCCTCCAGAAAAGTAGATATATTGAACGTATCTACCACTGTGCAAAGGCTCTGTTAAAAATATCTTCGATCAGCTGTGCTGTCACATCCTTGATTAGCGCAGGTTCCTGAGCTTGAAGGTTTCCAGCAAGCTTAAATTCCTTAAAACGCTCAAAGGCCTCTTCGAAACTTTTTTTAGGATCAAGGTTGTTCACGTATTTAACGTTTACTCTTATTGTCAATCTGTTCGCGCCAGCGAGTGCCTGCCTATTGCCATTATCCTGAAGGGCAACAGGTCTGATGTCATACCCAGTAATATTTCCAGAAAATGTTGCCTCTGGCTCATTATTAGTGAGGCTCAAGTTCGTTTGATTTCTGATCCTGGTCTTGAAATCCTCCGTTAGCTGTGTGCTTAAAGTGGATACAACCAAGGGTGCGTTATTCTCGAAAACAGTAACGTTTACTGTCTTCATGCCAGGGGGTATTGACACGCCTTTCAAACTCACCTTACAACCACTGATCATAAAGAAAAGAATAACGATATATAGATTTCTCATCACTAATTCAGGTTAAGTTCTTTGATTTTTCTGTAAAGGGTACGCTCCGAAATACCCAACTCCTGTGCAGCAAACTTACGTTTTCCCTTGTGCTTTTTTAAAGCTTTTTTAATTAAGTCAGACTCTTTATCAATCAATGACAACGATTCTTCTACCTCTTCTGCATCATGTGCATAGTTGTAATCTACCGGTGCATTCTGGGAAGGTTTCTTAATTGTTAGTTGTGCTTGCTGAGGATCATGGTTGTTAATTTGATCTACATCCTGATAGAGCTGGTTGATATAATGGGTATTGTCTTCCATGATGTGAGCGGTATTTCCGCCATTCTGAAGGATCTCCGCAACGAGCTTCTTTAGCTCCATCATGTCCTTTTTCATATCAAACAGCACCTTGTAAAGGATGTCCCGCTCCGTATAATCTTCTTTATTATTCCCGTTGATTGTCATTGGCAGATTGCTGCCACTCTCATTAGGTATATAGTTCAGGATCGCTGCTGCAGAAACATTTCGTTCTTTTTCAAGTACACAGATCTGTTCTGCGATATTTTTCAACTGACGCACATTTCCAGGCCAACTGTAATTACTTAAAATCTGTATGGCATCTGGCTCAAGCTGGATACCTGGACTCCTGTATTTGTCACTAAAATCAGCAGAAAACTTTCTGAATAATAGGAAAATATCTTCTTTACGTTCATGTAAAGCAGGGATCCTTAAGGGAACAGTATTTAGTCTGTAGTAAAGATCTTCCCGGAATTTTCCTGATTTTACCCTGTTGTAAACATCAACATTTGTTGCCGCGATGATTCTTACATCCGTTTTCTGGACTTTCGAAGATCCAACTCTTAAATATTCCCCACTTTCCAGAATACGAAGCAGGCGAGCTTGAGTTCCCAGTGGGAGTTCCGCTACCTCATCAAGAAATATAGTCCCCCCATTGGCAACTTCAAAGTATCCCTTTCGGGCCTCATGAGCACCAGTGAAAGATCCTTTCTCATGACCAAACAATTCTGAATCAATAGTGCCTTCAGGGATAGCTCCACAGTTCACCGCTATAAAAGCACCATGTTTTCTGGCGCTCATCTGATGTATAATGTGAGAAAAAACCTCTTTACCACTACCACTTTCACCGGTAATTAGAACCGACATGTCGGTTGGTGAAACCTGTCTGGCAATATCTATAGCCCGGTTCAACAGGGGGGATCCCCCGATTATTCCGAAGCGATTCTTTATATCTTGTATATCCAATTTATCAGTTTTTAAATTAAACCATCTCAGGCTCTTGCACCACTACACTACCTAATAATGTTGCCGATGTGCACCTGTCAACACACACGTTAACGTATTGTCCGGCTAAAACGCCTTCAGTAACCGGGAAAACAACCATAGCATTCTGATCATTGCGACCACAAAAATCTTTATCAGATTTTTTAGAGGTTCCTTCTACCAAAATTCTCATCGTTTTGCCAACAAACTTTTGTAATCGATATAGTGACGTTTGTTGTTGTTTCAACAAGATTTCTGCAAGTCTTCGTTTTTTAACCTCCTCAGGGATATCATCAGCAAACTTACGTGCCGCTAAAGTACCGGGCCTTTCAGAATAGCTGAACGTGAATGCAAAATCGTAACCCACATAGTCCATCATGCTTAACGTTTCCTGGTGATCTTCTTCGGTTTCTGTGCAGAAGCCGGCGATAATATCTGAGGAGATTGCACAGCCAGGAATGATGCTTCTAATGGCATCAATGCGGTTGATGTACCACTCCCGGGTATAGGTTCGATTCATCAGATCCAATATCCTGCTGCTCCCTGATTGGACAGGAAGGTGAATGTAGTTGCAAATGTTATTGTGCTTAGCAATGGTATATAAAACCTCATCTGTAATGTCTTTCGGGTGAGAAGTAGAGAAACGTATTCTCAGCTCATTACTAATCAGCGCTACTTTTTCCAAAAGCTGGGCGAAATTCACTTCAATATCAGCATCTTCCTGGGCGTCTTTGCCTTTCCATTTGTATGAATCAACATTCTGCCCCAATAATGTCACCTCTTTGTAGCCTCGATCGAAAAGATCCTTGGCTTCCGCTAAAATGGAATGTGGATCACGACTACGTTCTCTTCCACGTGTAAATGGTACTACGCAGAAAGAGCACATATTATCGCAGCCCCTCATGATCGAAATAAACGCAGTGATGCCATTTCCATTTAATCGGACAGGACTAATGTCCGCATAGGTTTCTTCTCTCGATAGCAGTACATTTATTGCTTTGTGGCCACTTTCTACCTCAGTCAAAAGCTGAGGAAGTTCACGGTAGGCATCCGGACCAACCACAACATCCACTAATTTCTCTTCTTCAAGAAATTTAGATTTCAAGCGTTCCGCCATGCAACCTAAAACACCGACGATCAACTTAGGATTGCGGCGTTTCTCTGCGCCAAATTGCGATAAGCGATTGCGAACTCTTTGCTCCGCATTTTCTCTAATTGAGCAGGTATTGATAAATACTACATCAGCCTCTTTATAATCTCCAGTCGTCTCAAAGCCTTGGTCGAAGAGTATGGAAGCAACGATTTCACTGTCTGCAAAGTTCATCTGACAACCATAGCTTTCGATATAAAGCTTTCTACCGTTTCTTATTTTTGGTCCGTCAACTATCAAAGCCTCTCCCTGGCGCTCTTCATCGTGTGTCTTATTGTTCAGTTGTAGATCAATCATAATTTTTGTAACATTTCTCGGGGTTACAAAAATACGGAAATTATTTTAAAAATGACAAAGTGGCAGGTGCTTAATTAAAAGTCGGTACCGGATCCAATATCATCTAGAGTTGACTGCAGTATAATTAGGATTTCAGAGAAGGAGAGATAGCTACGTTAGTTGTATAGAAGTTTGATTGAATTCAATTTAAAACAATTGTAAAAGCAATGCAAGTCCAATTTTAACCGGGCCGGATTGGACTTGCATTGCTTTTACATTGGACTTGTATTGGACTTGCCCAAATTACAAGCTTAACTCTGTCCTATCCTTGTCCTATCCTAAAATGGCTATACAGGTTTATGATTTAATTTGATATTGACTATACACACAAATTTGGTAATCCTATTTGAGTTATACAAGTTGTAATTTCGGTTCATATGGCTTTTTATCTTTCCA
>Ga0209512_1001031_pt1 | contig 37684 bp, 33 predicted proteins | sample frozenSSSSmetaG_FD_184142 | JGI IMG/M metagenome (GOLD analysis project Ga0209512, IMG submission 184142) | Glacier valley bacterial and archeal communities from Borup Fiord, Nunavut, Canada, to study Microbial Dark Matter (Phase II) -... | ecosystem: Environmental > Aquatic > Freshwater > Ice >...
GCGTTAGCCATCATTATTTAAGATGATGGCTAACGCCATAAAATTACACTACTGGATTCCCGATAAAAGCACTCGGGAATGACGACTCCAAGAGCCCGGTATCGTTAAGTAAGTGCCATTCGGATGCAATCCCAGCTTCTTCAGGCATGCTGGGATTGCATCCCAGCCTACGATTTCTGTCCCGTACAGAGAACGAGATTAGACAAAGGTATCCACTAAACCGATACCGCCAGAAACAGAATGCGATGGCCGGATTACCTCGACATTGCTCGCCAGGTTATTTACAGATCCCGGCAGGCGACCTGGATTAACCTGACGATGCGCAAACTCTTGTTGCTGGCTGGTCTGACTATTGACGTTGCAGTCACCCAGTTGAATTCCGGACTGTTCCAACATCTCACGCAACTTAGGAATCGCACTTTCCAGTGCGGCACGCACTTCAGGTTGATGTGCAATAAACGTTGCATCTGCGTGTTGATTATTGACATGGATGACTACTTGCAAAGGGCCTAAATCAGGAGGGTTTAATGTCAGCGATGCGCTTTGTTGACCACCGAGTACCATCCAGTTTATTTTTTGCCCCAGCGCCTGATCCCAACCCGGTGTACCAACACGTTGATGAATGGTTTGCGTCACATTGGATGCGTTGTTTATCCCGACGGCAAAATTTGACGCCGAGATGTTCGCAATCGTAGTTGGCTGAACTTCATTCAGTCCTGGACTGGCATTGTTAAGTTGTTGTACCGACAGATCGTTATGGATGGTTTCTTTAGCTAAAGTTGATGTGTCTGAGGTGACCGGCTTCGGAGAAAAAGGTGCTGGCGCTTTCTCTGCAAATTCATGTTTTAGTACATTGGCTTCTGCTGTTTTCGATGTCGGATTCGGATTTAAGTTGACGAACTCGTCTGCCTCAGCAAATTGAACGTGCGTTTTTGTTGGGGCAAGCAATGCAATGCCGGCATTTTTTTCGCTTTCAACAGCGATTAAGCCATCGGTAATTTTTGTGTTTGTGGCTTGCATCACTGCTTCAGGAATCGTCGCATCTGGAGCAGAGCCGGAACTAGCTGATACCCTGGCAACCGGCACGAAAGGAATCACGCCAATAGCCAGTTGTTCCATCCTATTTTGCAATTCGGTGAGCAGGGATTGTTGTGTATCTTCAGTCGAATCCGGTTTTGGTACTAACTCTGGATTAGCTGTTAGTTCTTGCATTTCACCGGCAAGCAGTTCGCTAAATGTAAGGCCCAAATCAACGCCGCTGCCAATAGTTGTGCCAGTCGTAAGCGGCGCAACGTTTTTTGGAGGCAGAATAAAAGTCGGAGTTATATGAGGCACAGTATTGTTGAGTTAGTTGTAGGGTGGGCACGTTGTTCAGGGCGATTGCATGAAGCCCCGCATTTTTATAGCCCTTAGCTAATGCGTAGGTTGGGCTAACGCTTTATCAGCCCAACATTCTGCGCAGATGTTGGGCTGATAAAGCGTTAGCCCAACCTACGCGAGTGCCAATATTTATAGTGGTCTTCATGCAATCGCCCTGGCACGTTGTTTGTGCCCACGCGGTTATTGATAAGCCGAAATACAAATGATGAACTTGATTGCTTAACCAACCGCGTGGGCACAAACAACGTGCCCACCCTACGGCGGCTTATCCAAAACTCAGATTATTTATAAAATAACTGCCGTATCCCAAATTCATCATTCTGGAGCTGATCACGTCGCGCTTCTTTTTTTAGCTGCACCTTTTCAGCCCGTTCTTCCAGCGTCGAATACGACATTCTTTTTCGTTCCTGATCTTGCCAGTTCTGCTGTTCGATCTGCACCTGTCTTTGTGCGTTCATTACTAATTGTTGTTGGCCTTTGATAGCGTCATCAATTTTTCCTATAAAAATTTGAAAATTACGTATGTGCTGAATTTCCCGCCCCGCCGTTAAATCAGCTTGCATCCGCTGTGCGTATTCTTCCCGATAGTTTTTTAATAAAGCTAACTTTTTTTCCATCTCGCTACTGGCCTGAATGGCGCCGCCCAACTTAAGCGCAGATTCATCTGTAGCGCGTTTGGCAAGTTCAAGTAATGTGCTGAGTACCGCCATTATTTTCTCCACAACTGATTGCTATTTGGATCAGTTTACGTCGGGGGCCAGCAATTCATTTCTCAGAATAGCGAGGTAAGTTGCCCTAAGCTCTCTTGAATACCCGATCTTTCGTGAATGCCTTGTTGTAGAAATTGCTCTATTTTTTGATGATGCAAAATCGCTTCATCCAGCACCGGATCAGTTCCTGCCGTATAAGCACCGACACTGATCAAATCCCGGCTGCGTTGATAGCGTGAGACCAGTTGTTTCAATTTGCGTGCGGATTGTTGATGGGCCGGACTGGCGATGTTGGTCATAACACGACTAATCGACTGTTCAATATCAATGGCCGGGTAATGACCTGCATCGGCCAGCGTACGGTTCAACACAATATGACCATCTAAAATCGCGCGCGCCGCATCAGCGATGGGGTCTTGTTGATCATCGCCTTCGGTCAGCACGGTATAAAAAGCGGTAATGGAACCGGCGCCAGGCAAACCGTTGCCGGCCCGTTCCACCAGGATGGGAAGTTTGGCGAACACAGAAGGTGGATAACCTTTGGTAGCCGGTGGTTCACCGATAGCCAGCGCAATTTCGCGTTGTGCCATGGCGTAGCGCGTGAGGGAATCCATAATTAATAAAACATGTTTTCCCTGGTTGCGAAAATACTCCGCAATGGTGGTTGCATAAGCGGCGCCTTGCAAGCGCATTAAAGGCGGCGCGTCAGCTGGTGCTGCCACTACCACAGAGCGCGCTAATCCTTCTGCGCCGAGAATTTGTTCAATAAATTCTTTGACTTCCCGGCCGCGCTCACCAATTAATCCGACCACAATAATATCGGCGCTGGTATAGCGCGCCATCATTCCCAATAACACGCTTTTACCGACACCGGAACCGGCGAACAAACCCATGCGTTGGCCGCGCCCGACGGTGAGTATGCTGTTAATAACGCGTACGCCTACATCCAAAATGTCGGTGATCGGTGCGCGATGTAATGGATTGATAGCGCGCGATTTCAGTGCCGCGCTTTGTGTCGTATTTAATGGGCCTAAACTATCCAGAGGAACTCCGGCGCCATCCAATACACGACCCAGTAATTCATCACCAACAGGAAGGTGGCGGGTGCGATCGGTGGCGCGGCGGGAAGGGTGTATTTTTAAATCAAGCGGGGAAATAGTATGGGTGTTTTTTGCTGCGAAAACAGGTGTGCCTGGTAATAATCCTTCGACCGAATTTTGTGGCATTAAAAAAATTCTTTCATGATCAAAGCCGACGATTTCTGCATAAATTTCTTCGCCATGTGAAAGCGGGATGATGCAGGCGCTGCCCATGGGTAATTTCAGGCCAACCGCTTCGATGACTAATCCGTTGACGCGGGTGATACGTCCGGCGATTTCAACGTTGCCCGACAGGCTGATCACTTCTTTCGCATTGTTTAAATACGATTTGCAGGAGGCGAGCGGGGAATTTGTGTCGGAAAGGTTTTGGGTCATTGGTTTTGTTGGTCAAAAGTCAGGCTTTATCGCTCGCCTGAATTGGTCATGAGAACCGTAACGGGTTTTCTCCCCTCGCCCACTTGTGGGAGAGGGGCGGGGGAGAGGGTTCGTGAAACTTGGGAAAGCGTTGGTAAGTATCGGATTAAAGATTTAAATTTAGTAAATTTTCGATTGATCAACCGCCCTCTCCCCAACCCTCTCCCGCAAGCGGGAGAGGGAGCTACAGCGCGGATTGTTTTGAAGTTTATGCCTCGAAATCGAAATAAAACACGCAACATCAATTCGCATCACCCTCTGTTGCGTCATACCATTTATTATTCTGCCCCAACGCCTCAGTCAGCTGCTGCCAACGCGAAGACAATGCCCCGTCAATCTGATTTGTTAACGTTTCAATCCGACAGTCGCCCGAGTTTAAATGCGCATCAGGAACAACCACCCAACCCGCACTGGTTAATTCCGCCCCGATCTTTTCGCTAAGCAAAGCAGCATCTTTAGGATGCAAAAATAATTGTGCCGGTTGCTGTACCGAAGGCAAACTCGCAATAGCTTGTTCGATGATGGGAATCATTAATTCGGGTTTGATGTGAAGCGTGCTTTTTAACATGGCTTTGGCAATATCAAGCGCTAAATCAAGCACCTCCTCAGCAAGGGTATGTTCTGCCTGTTGAATGGATGCTGTGAAATGTGTACCAATTTTCTGCAACGTCGCTAATTGTTGTTGCAACGGCTGGAGACCTTCCTGTTGTCCAGTTTTGAGTCCAACCTGATACCCCTCCTCAAAACCTTTAGCAAAACCTTCTTTTTGTGCCTGTATGTTGAGTTGCCCAGACTCCTTTTTATCCGACCCGCTAACCCTGATTTCTTCTGAGTTATTTTCGTCTTCAAACGACGTCATTTCCCAGCGTTGATAAGCAGAGAGTTTTTCTTTTGCGTCAGACAAAGGCATCCTCTCCTCCTTTTGAACCGAGCATAAGTTGTCCTTCTTCGGCTAAGCGCCGGACGATAACCAATATTTCTTTTTGCTGCGTTTCTACTTCGGATAACCGTACCGGTCCTTTTGAATCCAGATCATCCCGCATCATTTCTGCGGCACGCTGCGACATATTTTTAAAGATCTTATCGCGCATGTCAGGGCTGGCTCCTTTGAGTGCAACGATCAACGACTCGGACTGAACTTCGCGCAATAAAAGTTGGATGCCACGATCATCAATATCCAGAATATTGTCGAACCTGAACATCTCATCCATGATTTTGTCTGTCATCGCGCTGTCGTAATTACGCAGATTTTCCATCACCGATGTTTCTTGTTCGCCGTTCATGAAGTTGATAATTTCGGCGGCTGCGCGCGTGCCGCCAATGGATTTTTTCTTGCCGCCGGTGTTACCGGTTAATAATTTAGTGAGCACGTCATTTAATTCACGTAACGCAGTCGGTTGAATTCCGTCTAAGGTGGCGATGCGCAACATCACGTCATTGCGAAGTTCTTCCGTAAAATGAGACAAAATTTCGCCTGCCTGATCACGTTCCAAATGCACCAGAATGGTAGAAATAATTTGCGGATGTTCATTCTGAATCAGTTCGGCAACGGAGGTGGCGTCCATCCACTTTAAGCTTTCAATACCGCTTGAATCATTCCCGTCCAAAATCCGGTTCAGTAAGTTCGATGCCTTGTCGTCGCCGAGTGCTTTCGTTAACACATTGCGAATATAGTCAGCTGAATCGATGCCCATGGAGGAACTGTCACCGGTCTCACTGATAAAGGCGCTCAAAGCAGAAGCGACATTTTCGTGTGGAATTGCCGCCATGCCTGCCATGGCCATACTGAGTTTTTGGACTTCACGCGGACCTAAATGCCGCATGACATCCGAAGCACAATCTTCACCCAGGGCCAACATTAAGATGGCTGCTTTTTGTAAACCGGCTTCACTCATATCAACCCTTTCAGCCTTTTCCGTCTTCGTTTACCCAACTCTTAACCACATTGGCGACGACTTTGGGATCTTGTTTCGCCATATGTTGCGCCGCTGCCAAATCTTTTTCATAGGCTTGTGCCGGGTTGGCTTGCGATCTTCCTGAGGATTCGCCATTCGATAATGTCACGACCGAATCATCTGAAGCTCCACCGTCAGAAGTGCTGCGTGAAGCGCTTCGGTCCATGATTTTTTTTAGCAACGGTTTTAGGTAAGCAAAAAACAGATACAAAAGGGCGGCAGCGCCAACGATATATTTCAGTATGTTTATTGCAAAATTAATCGTGTCAGCCTGCTTCCAGAATGGCACCTCTGCCGCTTCTTCTTTCGGAACAATAAACTGGCTGTTCACCACATTTAATGAGTCGCCCCGGTCCTGGCTAAATCCCATTGCTTCTTTAGCGAGCGAGGTTATTTGCGCTTTTTCCGCATCGGTTAATGCACGATTGACCGCTTTGCCACTCTTATCCACTTCCTGTTTATAGTTCACCACCACCGCAACAGCCAGGCGTTTGATGCCGCCGACCGCCTGCTGCGTGTAACGCACGGTTTTATCTAACTCGTAGTTGATGGTTTCTTCTTTTTGTATTGGTGCGCTGCTGACTGGATTGGTGGATGCGGCGCCATTAGATGCTGTCGTTGTTGTCGTAAGTGGCGCAGTCGCATTCGCCGGTGGTTGATTACTTAATGCGCCAGGAATGCCGGAAGCGTTTGCTGCCGCTTTATTTCCCACTTCATTACTTTGCATACTGCGTACGCTGGTAGTGTCGGGGTTGTGATTGGGCTTATAGGTTTCAGCGGCTTGTTGTACATGAGTAAAGTCCACATCGGCAGTGGCTTCAGCGCGCACATTATTGGGCCCGACTATGGGCGTAATAATGGATTCGATCCGCTTAACAATATCTCTCTGCAATTCCTGCACGTACTTTAGTTGAGTCGGATTAAGCTGACCACTGGCTGGTGGTTTGGTCGGATCGGAAAGTAAATTGCCGTTCTGATCCACCACGGTGACATTTTGCGCGGGCAGATCAGGCACGCTGGACGCCACTAAATGGACGACTGCTCTGACCTGTTGCCCATCGAGCAGCCGGTTGGAATAGAGATTAAGAATAACGGAGGCAGTTGGCTTTTGCTGGTCGCGGATAAAGACGGAGTCTTTTGGTATGGCCAGATGGACGCGTGCAGTCTGAACTGCTGAAATGGATTCGATGGAACGTGCTAATTCGCCTTCTAACGCACGTTGAAAATTAATCTTTTCCAAAAATTGCGAGATGCCCATTTTTTGGTTTTCCATTAATTCAAATCCGATATTGCCGCCTTTGGGCAAGCCTTGCGCGGCCAGTTTAAGACGTACATCATGAACCTGATTTTCCGGAACCAGAATGGCAGTGCCGCCATCGGCGAATTTATAGGGCACATTCATTTGCTGTAACACGCCGACTATCGCGCCACCATCACGATTGCTGTAGTTAGAAAACAGCACACGGTATTCAGGCTGATAACTCCACATCCAGACTACCGCCATCACCGCTATCACCGCCGCCGCTGCGCCGGCCAGAAGAAACAGGCGTGTTCCCTGTGTTTCCGGCAGCCCTAAAAAACGAGGTGCTTGAATAGTCTGCTGCTCCGCTGTTGCCATGTGCTCTCCAAAGTCCATTTCTGACTTGATTGTCAGACAAGTAATGCTTCTTTGAACAGTGGAATAAGACGCTAAACACGTGCCTTATCTGAATCAATTTGAACCAGATGCGCTGCTAAGATGCTTCAGTTCAAATAAGGAGGGTGCGATGGAGGTTGAGGGTATAAGTACCAATCAAATTGATTCCATGTTGGCACTGCTGCGCAAAACGGCAGCGAAGGCCGCGCCGCCTATGCTTAATCTGATCCATCCGCTCAATAATGCGGCGGCACCGGCAACTTCTGGAGGATCGACAGGCGTAGTGAGTTTTGCGGATACGCTTAAAAATATACTTGGTCAGACAAATAAAATACAGACAGAGGCGCAACAAATGGGCGAGCAATTCGCCGCCGGGGGAAATGTCAGTATTTCCGATTTATTGATTGCTAAGGAAAAAGGCAACATCAGTTTGCAGCTCACCGTACAGGCGCGGAATAAATTGGTGGCTGCTTATAATGAAATTATGGGGATGCAAATTTAGCTGGAAGTTGTAATAGCTCAGCTTCTGTCTCATTGCGTGCCAGCGCTTTTAGCGTTAACTTTCTTAGCCAGCCTCGTTATTCATCCATCAACTTAAACTTCCAGACCGTCATGAGTATAGGTACTACCCTCTGCACCGTCGTTCCCGCGTAGGCGGGAATCCAGTGGCACGGAGTGCCTTTTGAGCGATGAGTAATGAGCTGGCTGAGAAATTTTTAGCGTTGAAAGCGCTGGCGCGCACTGGATTCCCGCCTACGCGGGAATGACGGGTTAGAGGATTATGCCAAATTCAACGGACCGACGGTGTCAAGAAAATTATTCCGGACAGCAGTGCGCCTACGCGGGAATGACGAGCTGTGGACACAGTGACTGGAGACAAGCTAGCTGCTGGAATCAATGCGACGAAGCCAAAAATAGTGGTTCTTCAGTTCCCGTGGTTGGTTGCGTAACTAAATAGGTACTTAATGTAGGCTTATCGGCTAATCCCAATGTATATAGGAATTTTCCGGAAGTATTCATGGCGAAAAAACCGGGTGACTCAACACCGACAGCGCGATTTGTATACGTGGATTGCATACCAAGCGGTACCAGACCTTCGCCGGGAATACTAATGCGATACATGGCAATGCCATCACTTTGGAATAGATATAAATAGCGATTGGATGAGTCGACCGTCATATCAAATGGCGTACCTCCACCATTAATGCCGTCCACTATATTCACGATCTCTAAAGATCCGTTCGTAGCAATGCTGTGCACGTATATCTTAATTTGATTATCAACTAATGCCGTTGCATACAAAAATTGTCCAGATGGATCGAGAGCCATAGCTAAAGCGCGATTAGTTGTATTTACATTTGTACCGTCGCTAACTAACGTTAATTTCCCATTGCTATTGCTATATGTTGATATCCCACTCCCATCCCTATGTTGAACATACACATACTTATTTGATGCAACTAGTGTATGAAGTACCGATGGAGAGCTATCATTCATCAGGAATATGTACGGTAAAGCGACGGAATCTAGTGATGTTATTTTGGCGTCTTGATCAACGCCATAAACAGTAACAGATTCAGAAAATCCATTTGGGGCGCCAACGGGATAATAGTTGTAGATATAACGCCCGTCGGGAGTGAGCGTGATACCAGTAAGAGTGTTAAAGCAACAGGTAAAAACGTCACCTGCTCCCACTGGAGCGGTATTCATGTAAAAGGGCATACCGTCTGAGTTGACGCCGTAGACTGATATAGCGGCGCCTCCGCCATTAGTCCGGCCATAGAAATAAATATACTTGCCTGCCGGGTCAACCCGAATTTGAGTTACCCACTGAAGCCCTTGAACTTTGTACACTATCCAGATCTGAGTCAACAATCCGGTTACGTTATCTGGGCGCATCACCAATATGGTGCTATAGAGACTAAACTGTGAGTCGCCGTTTAATGTGGCGATATACACGTCATTATTTCCTGGATTGACTGCCATAGTCGTCAGCTCCTCTTCAGCCTGTATCGTAGTAGCTTGCACTGGCAGTAATTTTCCAGGGGCAATTGGTGTCACTACTCCTGGTATGGATCCGGAGTCTGCTTCCCCTCCCCCTCCTCCGCAACTAATTAATAATAAAATAGCACTAAGGACAGTGGCTTTAGAGTCAAGCTAATCGCATGAAAGGTTTTAATCATAATTTCTCCACGTTTGTATTTGTAAGCACCTCAAGAAGGGGATATACCCGTCACCTTCCAAAAGCGGTATTTATAAACTGAATCTGGGCGACCCCGTCATTCCCGCGGAGGCGCACTACTGTCCGGAATAATTTTGATAGAGGTAGCACAAAGCGTTACAGGTTGCGATATAGATCGACAAGGCTTGATTAGCCGACTTAAAAAAGTGTTGGCAGAATCGTGATCTGTGAATGACAATCATTTTTTGCATCGTCATTCCTGCGCAGGCAGGAATCCAGTGGCACGGAGTGCCTTGTTGAGCGATGCGTGGCGAACTGGTTGAGAAAATTGACCGCTGAAAGCGCTGGCGCGCACTGGATTCCTGCCTACGCAGGAATGACGAGTCAACGGGTTGTGCCAAATTCAACGAATTGATCGTGTCAAGCAAATTATTCCGGACAGCAGTGCGCCTCCGCGGGAATGACGGGGTCGCCCAGATGATTTGGAGAGTATTGCGTTTTTTCTTATCCCGAACTCAGGTTAAATTAACTTGAGTCTGGAATAAGGATTTACTTCCTTCCCATGAGCCTCAATAGCAGCGTGGATCTTTGTAGGGCGAGTATGCTTTTGTGCTCAACCTACGACCGAACGCAACCATTCATCTTGAATTCTCTCCGTCCAGCAAGCACGAAAAGTTCCGGTCATAGCCAGGCGAATCAGGAAGTCGCGCAGCGGTGCCGGGTAAAGAACGCATGCGTCGTAAATAACGGTGAAAGCAGAATTTCTCATTCGTATCCTAAATTATTATGCTCTTGAGCCTGCCTGACCAGTTCGCTCATTGCAGCTTCGCTTTTGGCTTCGAGCTTTGCTTTGTACTCCATCAAATCGGCGAATCGTATGCGTCGATGTTTACCCGTTTTATGAAACCGTAACTGCCCGCTTTCTACGAGCTTGACAAGATATGGGCGAGACACGTTCAAAAGGTCTGCCGCTTCCTGAGTAGTCACTTCGGCGTGAACAGGCATTACCCTGACCGCATTGCCTTCGGCCAATTCGGCCAAAATATCAACCAACAATCGAACTACTGAACTTGGTAGCTCAATTACGTGCGGCTGATCTTTTTCATCGAACATATGGATACGCTGTGTTTCGGATTTTGTACTCACGAACGCAGCCAACTCCCGCTGGCTGGCCAGAGCCGTCTCGATATCAAGCCGACTTGGTAAAGAAAGATTATTTGTCGTATTCACTATTACTCTCCGGGTGTTAAATAAAACGGTCAGACGGTTAAACTATAATCGAAATAATCGAAATAATCGAAATTCGCAATAAACGAAACGCATTTTGGCATCTGGAAATTGACTGGGGTCGTTTATCACAGCGGCAAGGAACCAGCCAATTTGAACCTTGACAGCAAAGATGGCAAATCACCAAATACAACCGCTTTCCCATGGTTAAAGTTTGTATTGAATCATCCGATAACTGGCTATAGTCATTTGAAAATAGCTAAGGAGAAACAAAATGGGCGACATCAGTTCCCCCGGAATCGGTTCCGGATTAGACATCGGCGCCATTATTGATAAGTTAATGACAGTTCAGAATAAGCCGGTCGTATTGTTGCAGAGACAAGAAGCCAATATGCAGGCCACCTTAAGCGCTTTTGGTCTTCTTCAAAGCGCTTTAGCTCAGTTTCAGACTTCATTGCAAAGTTTAAACTCCATAGGCAATTACCAAAGTGTCAGCGCGGTGGTTGCGAACAATGCGATTGCTACTGCAACCGCTTCCTCTTCGGCGGCAGCGGGAGTTTATTCTCTTCAGGTTAATCAATTAGCTCAGGCACAAACATTAATCGCGTCCGGTCAGGTAAGTTCCACAACGCCGGTTGGTACAGGAACTATTTCATTTAGTTTTGGTAGCATATCCGGAACGGTTACTAATGGTCATTATGCCGATGGCACTACATTCACCGGCAACGGTGCCGCGGCTAAAACAGTCACCATTGATGCTTCAGATAATTCATTAACCGGTATCGCCGCCGCAATCAATGCCGCCAATATAGGAGTGACGGCCAGTATTATGAATGACGGAAGCGGCACTCCGTACCGGTTATCGTTAACATCAACCAGTACCGGCGCTGCAAGCAGTATGCAAATTTCGGTTGACGGTGATGCGGCGTTATCTAATCTGCTGAATCATGATCCGGCATCCCTGACAGGGCAAAATTTAACGCAAACGTCTGCCGCTCAAAACGCGCAATTTACGATAAACGGACTTGCCGTTACCAGTGACACCAATACCAATAGCGTTGTTATACCAGGTGTTACGTTGAATTTATTGTCGACCAATCTGACCACGCCAACCACGCTCACTGTCTCTCAAAGTAATAGCGGCGCGATGGCTGCCATTAATTCATTTGTCGCTGCCTATAACACCATCCAGTCGGCCATTTCAAATGCAACTGCTTATAACGCAGCTACGAAACAATCTGGTCCTTTGCAGGGACAGAATAGTGTGTTGTCGATTATCACTGGCATGCAAAAAATAGTGAATAGTCCGGTTCCGGGTGCCCCTGGTAATTTATCGATGTTGGCGCAAGTTGGTCTTGGCTTTCAAGCCGATGGCACCATGAGTGTGGACAGTACTAAACTACAAGCAGCGCTGAATAAAAATCCCACGGGCGTGGCGGGTTTATTTGCTTCAACCGGTATAGCAACTGACTCTCTGATGAAATACCAGGGCAGCACCAGCGCCACCAGGCCAGGTGCTTACGCAATCAATATCACGCAAGTAGCCAGCCAGGGGAAAACCACGGGAAGTGCGACAGCCAATACGACGATAACAGCGGGGGTGAACGATACCTTGCAAGTTAAATTGAACGGTGTCACCACCAACGTTGTCCTCGCTGCCGGTACTTACACCAGCGCCAGTCTGGCAACCGCATTACAAACGTCGATCAATACCAATAGCGCATTTAGTGCTGCCGGCCATGCGGTATCAGTCTCACAAAATGGTGGCGTTTTATCGGTTAATTCCAACAAGTATGGTTCTGACTCTGCGGTCGACATTACCGGTGGCAACGGCCTTACCGGTTTATTTGGAGACGCAGCCACTACAACAGCAGGCGTTAATGTGCAAGGCACCATAGATGGCCAGACGGCGACTGGAAAAGGTCAGGTGTTGACCGGTTCGGCCGGCAATGCAACTGGTCTCAGTATGGTGGTGGATGGTGGCAGTCTGGGTTCACGTGGCGTGATCAACTACACCGAAGGTTATGCCAATGAATTAACCAATCTGATGTCAACGGTATTGGGAAAAACAGGTCAGATCGCTTCTGCGACCAACGGACTCAATTCAACGATTAAGGATATTCAGAGTTCTATTAGTAACCGCCTGGCGCTTAATCAACAAGTGCTGTCCAACATGCAGGCTGAATATACCGCGCTGGATATCACGCTCAGTAAATTAAACAATACCAGTTCATTTTTGACCCAGCAATTGGCGGCGATGAGTAATCAATTCAAATCGAAATAATAAAAATCAGGGAGTTCGTATGTTTGGATCTTCACCTAAAGACGCCATAAACACTTATGCCAAAGTGAGTATCGAGACGGGCGTGCTGGCGGCAAACCCGCATCAATTAATTGTGCTGCTGTTTGATGGTGCGATCAAAGCGATTTCTAATGCCGTCCAACAAATGCAAGAAAAAAATATTTCCGAAAAAGGGCGCTCAATTACACATGCTATTTCAATTATAGAAAGTGGGTTGCGGGCCAGTCTGAACAAAAAAGTGGGTGGTGAATTAGCCCTTACTTTGGACGCGCTGTATGGATTTTTGTCAAAAGAATTGGTGATGGCAAATCGTAATAACGATGCAACAAAGTTAGCTGAAGTCAAAAAAACGCTGACGGAATTAAGAGGAGCATGGTTGCAAATTGCTCCTGTCAAAGTTAGTCAGGCGGAACCTCACAGTGCGCCTGTTGATAATTTAACCCCGCGTAACGCCAGTTATTTTTCTGCTTGAAATGGGAGAGAAAGAATGAGAGAGAAAATGAGCAGTCAGAAATTAATGTCAATGTATGGCGCGGTTGCAAATATTACCGACAAAATGGTGGACGCAGCAAAGAGCAATAACTGGGCGTTACTGGCTCAGTTAGAAGCTAATTGCAGCTTACATGTACAGGCCATCAAAGATAACGATGTGCCGGTGGTGCTGGTTAGTGAAGAACGTGAAGAAAAAGTACGTTTTATCAATAAAATTTTGGCCGATGACAAAAAAATTCGTGACCTCATTTATCCCAAATTGGCGCAGCTCGGTGAGCTAATGCAACGATCAGGTACGCAGCATAAGCTGAACAAAGCGTATTCGCTGGATTGCTAACGTCATCCTTATTGTCGTTCTCGCAGCAGAAACGACGGTAAAAATAGTTCGAATTGATTCCATGAACCGTATCCTCGTAGGGTGGGCACGCTTTTGTGCCCACGCGGTTGGTTGAATAATCCGATTCATAACGGGTATCTCGATTTATCAATGGCCGCGTGGGCACAAAAGCGTGCCCACCCTACGAAAAACCGCGCTTTAAATCCTCCTGCTAATGGGGCAATTCTGATTCAGGAATTGCCCCATTTTTAATGGCCGGTAAATTAAGCGATAATGCGCGGTTAATCAAATCCCAATAAGAAAGTTTGTTATGTCGTTTATTGATACCCCACTCCAAAATGACACTTTTCTACGCGCCTTAAAACGCCAGCCAACGGATCACACGCCGGTTTGGCTGATGCGTCAGGCGGGACGCTATTTACCGGAGTATCGTGCTGTTCGTCAAAAAGCTGGTTCCTTTATGGACCTGGCCAAAAATCCTGACTATGCAACGGAAGTCACCATTCAACCGTTAGACCGATACCAGCTCGACGCGGCTATTTTATTCTCAGACATCCTGACCATTCCCGACGCGATGGGTCTGGGTTTGTATTTTGAAGATGGCGAAGGCCCCAAATTTGAGCGCCCATTACAAAATGAGAAAGAGATATTGGCATTGCAAACGCCGGATATGGCTAACTTGCAATATGTGTTTGATGCGGTAACGCAAATCCGAACCACCTTGCATGGCCGCGTGCCGTTAATCGGTTTTGCCGGCAGTCCGTGGACGTTAGCGTGTTACATGGTTAAAGGCGGAAGCTCAAAAGAATTCCGCACCATCAAAAGCATGTTGTACAACCGGCCCGATTTAATACACCACATTTTGCGCGTTAATACGCAGGCAGTTGCCGCCTATTTAAACGCGCAAATTGACGCCGGTGCGCAAGCCGTCATGCTGTTTGATTCCTGGGGCGGGGTGTTAGCCGATGGCGCTTATCAAGCTTTCTCATTGGATTACATGCGCGAAGTAATGCGTTTGGTGAAAAAAGAAAAAAATGGCGTCCCGATTCCTTCCATCGTGTTTACCAAAGGCGGCGGAATGTGGCTGGATCAGATTGCCGATATTGGTGCTGATGCGGTGGGTTTAGACTGGACTGTGGATTTAGCCAGAGCGCGGGGGCAGGTAGGACATAAAGTTGCGTTGCAAGGTAATTTAGATCCCATGGCACTGTTTGCCAATCCAGAGCAAATTCGTCAACAGGTGCAGCAATTAATTCAACGATTTGGCAAACCGGCAGAAGGTGTTGGCCATGTCTTTAATTTAGGCCATGGTATTTCCCAATTTACACCACCAGAATCTGTTGCTGTATTAGTGGATGCGGTGCATGAATTCAGTAAATTAATAAGATTATGATATTTGCTGAAAATGTCAGTTTTGACATATAATAAGACAGATGAAAAAGCAAAATAAACCTTTAGTATGGTTACATAGCGAGATTAAAACTCCCCCTTTTTCTATCGCCGCAAGAATCGAGGCAGGTATTTTATTGCGACAACTTCAAGAGGGAAGCAACGTATCACTTCCGCATTCCAGGCCAATGCCTGTTGTCGGTCGAAGTTGCCACGAGCTTCGAATCCCCGATGAAAATCGAACATGGCGTGTGATGTATTTTATTGACTCCGGGGCCATTGTTATTCTTGAGGTCTTTGCTAAAACTACAAACCAGACACCACAGAGTGTTATCGAAGTTTGTAAAGCAAGACTAAAGCTTTACAAATCTATTTAGTAAAGGATTAGATATTATGAAAACAAATAAACTGGAACGACTCCGTGCCGCTGGATGGAAAACAGGGAACGTTGAAGACTTTTTGCAATTAAGTGACGAGGAATCACGGCTTATTTCTCTTAGAATTTCGCTGATAAATGCGGTAAAAAAATCACGCCTGAAACGGAAACTTTCGCAAATTGATCTTGCCCAAAGAATGAAATCGAGTCAGTCTCGTGTTGCTAAAATTGAAGCAGGAGACTCTTCGGTTTCGTTGGATTTAATTGTGCGGGCTCTTATTGCAAGCGGAGCGACAACACGTGATATCCAGATGGCGTTTACGATGTGAATAAAATTAGGAATGGAAGTAACAACGGTCATAAAGCTTATCTAAATCGCTTATTCTCTGGTTTGTGCATTGCAGCAATGTGGATTAATGCGGGTTTTCAAGATGAATCAGGCCGCCGGTGCTTGCCAATTAAAACGCGGGTTAGCGCGTTTTGTAAAAAATGAGGCTAAGTTATGCACATAAATAGAAAGATCAATTTTCTGTCAATGGGTTTTATTTAAAATAATCAATTATTTTTTAACTCATTGATTTTTAACAAAATAAAGTAATAAGCGAGTATTTTTTGTGCTACTCAGATTTTATTGTTTTATGGAAACATCTTATGTGGAGATGGTTTTTTCCACAAAGTTACCCACAGGCGTTGTTGAAATGCAAACGCACAATGTAACCCGAATTCCTTGTCTCTGAATTGCCTGCTGTACTCGCTTTCTCACAAGTAGAAGAGTGACGAAACATGTCAAGAAATTATTAAGTTGCAAACTAAAAAAATCCTCCAAATTGCCTTAGATACACCACTAAATCGTCTGTTTGATTATGTGTGGACGGGCGAAGAACTGCCTCAAACCGGCCAATTCGCTTTGTTGTCTTTTGGCCGTCGTGAAATGGTGGGTTTAATTGTCGATGTGAAATCCGAATCGGATGTGCCGGTCGACAAATTAAAACCCGTCATTGAAATAAGAAATCAGTTACCAGCCGTTTCTTCCGACTGGATTGCACTGTGCCGTTTTGCAGCGGAATATTATCAACGACCATTAGGCGAAGTTGCGCTTCCTTCGATACCCAAAAATTGCCGCACATCGAAAACGACGGCGTTAGATAAAGCGTTGAAAAAAACGTTAACCCACGGGCTGAAAAATACTGCGCAGAAGTCGACAAATGAAGAAGCGCCACCGCTAAACGCTGCTCAACAAAACGCAGTGCAACAGATTGTGGACGCAAAAGGTTATTCGGCCAGTTTGCTTTTTGGTGTGACAGGTAGCGGAAAAACAGAAGTGTATTTGCAAGCGGCAGCGCAATTGTTAGCGCGAGACAGCAATGCGCAAATGTTGATCCTGGTGCCGGAAATTAATTTAACGCCGCAATTACAAGGACATTTGCAAGCGCGTTTTCCAGAACTCACTATCGCTGTTTTACATAGCGGTATGTCCGAAGGCGAACGTACCTTGCATTGGCTGGCCGCGCATGCAGGCAAAGCACGCATCATTTTAGGAACGCGATTAGCCATTCTTGCTTCGTTACCAGCGCTGAAATTAATTGTGATCGATGAGGAACACGACCCATCTTACAAACAGCAAGAAGGCTTGCGCTATTCGGCGCGCGATCTGGCGATCTGGCGCGCAAGACAGCTCAATATTCCAGTGGTGTTGGGTTCAGCCACACCTTCGTTGGAGACGTGGCAACACACGATTTCGGACCGCTATAAAAAATTATGTTTGCCAGACCGCGCGGTAAATTCAGCGGTGTTGCCGACCATGCGCCTGATCGACTTAGCTAAAGACAAACCGCAACATGGGCTCACCTCGTCACTGATCACTGCGTTAAAACAGCGTCTTCAAAAAGGCGAGCAATCATTACTTTATTTAAACCGACGTGGTTATGCGCCGGTCGTGGCCTGTGACGCTTGCGGTTGGATGAGTAACTGCACACGTTGCAGCGCCTATCTGGTGCTGCATAAGTCAGAAAATAAGCTGCGTTGCCATCATTGCAGTTTTGAATTACGCATACCAACGTCGTGTCCGACTTGTGGAAACGCGGATATTCAACCGCTCGGCCGTGGCACACAGCGTATTGAAGAACATCTGCAACACATTTTTCCCGAGGCGCGCATCAGTCGCATCGATGCAGATTCAACGCGGCTCAAAGGTAGCGCGCAAGCTGCTTTTGACATGGTGCATCGCGGTGAAGTCGATATCTTAATTGGCACGCAAATGGTGGCGAAAGGTCACGATTTTAAAAAGTTGACATTGGTTGGCGTCATCAATCCGGACACGGCGTTATTCACACAAGATTACCGCGCATCAGAAAGATTGTTTGCGCAGCTCATGCAAGTATCAGGACGCGCTGGTCGTACTGCGCAAAAAGAAGATGGCAGTGTGAGTGAGGTTTTTATTCAGACGCGCTATCCGCAACATCCGTTGTATCAGACCCTTAAAAAACACGATTACCCGCGCTTTGCCAAAGAGTGTTTGCAAGAAAGGCAGCAAGCTGCTTTGCCGCCGTTTATCTTTCACGCGTTGTTGCGGGCCGAAGCCAAAGAATTACCCATTGCGATTGCATTTTTAAAACAAGCTGCTGAATTGGTGGTGCCCGAAGATATTTTTATGCACGACCCGATTCCGATGAGTCTGATGAAAATGGCGAATTCCGAACGTGCTCAGTTGCTGATCGAATCCAATTCCCGCCCCGCTTTGCAAGCCTTCTTAAAAGAGTGGTTGCCACAACTACGGCTTCTCAAACCACAAATTAACTGGTCTTTAGAAGTTGATCCGGTTGACATTTAGTTCGACATTTAATTATTGATTTCGCATGTTGGCCGTGGCGTCGGCGACCCATCCAAAATTGGATTAAAATAAAATCAGATCAGATGCGACAGACCGGGCTGATAAAGGAAAAAAACGACATATCTGTTCGTGGCACCAACTACTTATTGCACTACCCATCGGTTGTCGCACCTGATCTCTAAGGTTGCCACAACCTATTTTTTTGGGAGGTATCTGACCATGAAGATCACCAAAACTCTCTTTTTAATTGTCACGCTGTTGTCGGTTTGTGTTCCTTCGACAGGCGATGACACCGTCCCCATTTTCGATGATGTGGTGTTCGAAACGATGTCGCCAGATAACGAATCAACGATCAGGAAAGTTCTTACCTCGGAGCAGTTTTACCTGCCATGGGCCTATCTTGCGCACGACCTGGGCTACGGCTGGGTAGGTGGAAATACCAATGGTAATAATGCAGTGGGCAAGGAGTTCGATTATCGCCGCGTACAAACCAGGTTGGACGACCCGAAAGTACCTGACAATAAATATCGCTACGTGTTCTCGGGCAGATATGATCCGAAAGGACCAGGTGGTTACTGGGCAGACAAACGATTCCGCATGGCCTTTTCCAATATTCAGTGGCTGATGGAACCCGGAAGTCTTGAGTTAGATGATCCTCAGTTATACGATAAGAAGCCAATTAAAGAAGTAACTGTGCTGCTGGAAAATTATAGCGACCAGACTGATACCGGAATAGCGACGCTTTCTTACAATTCAACGGTTGCGTGGTCCAAAGTCGATACGCTTTTCGTCTCCTCCGGGATTGTGATGACCAACAGCCTTAAAGTTGGCCTGCCATTAGTTGCCGAGGCTGAGACCTCGGTCTCAGTAGACATAGGCGCTGGCGAGAGCTGGAGCGAGATGAACAGCAACAGTACCACTACGGGCCAATCTGCCACGTATAACGCAACGCTACCGGCTAAAAGTAAGCGGCTGATTAAGTTAACGCTGTTTGAACAAAAAGCGAATATTCCTTACACTTCGGATACGTTTATGAGTTATGACGCGGAGCTCTATAACTTTTTGCGCTGGAGCGGTAATGGGTTGAACGGGCATCCAGATAAGCGGCCTTTTTATCTTGCGCAGTTTGGAGGTAAAGACGGTTTGAATGCGCCTGAGGATTTGCTATTACAGTATCGTAATCCGGAAATTTCGGCGTGGGATTGGCCGTGGTTAATTAAGAAGTACTCGCGAAATACGATTGAGAATTACATCGGAGCCATCGCTAAACGTAAATTCCGTCAGAAGTTTTCGGGAACTTTTACCGCAGTAGATTCTACGGATTACATCATTACAGCAGGCGACACGCAACCGTTGAAGACAGCGGGTTATAGAGCGAAAGCGATGGCGCCCGGCGGTATCAGCTATAAAGTGCTAAGTGATTTGGACGACGTGCCTGGCAAAGTAGAGAATCTGCAGTTCTCAGTAATTCAAAACGAGGAAATGGAGGCTATACCGTCTCCTGATAGTTCACCGTTTTAGTTCAGCCGCTATTCAAAACGCTTGTTGACCAAACGATTGCTGTACTAATTTATGGCGCAGTTTCGTTTGAGTGGCGGCGTCCAATTTCAGACCATTGGTGATGTAGTTATCCACCGAGCCGTAACTTTTCATTACCTGGTCAAAACCAGCCTCAAGGAAGCTTCGTTGCACACTAATTGCAGGGAAATAGTTATCCGCAAATTCCTTGCCATAAGTGGTTAACAGGGCGTTGTAAGTTGCGGAGATGGTAGAAGCCATGTAAGAGTTGGTCAGCATGTAATCTTCAAAAATCACGTCACGCGGCACATCGACCAGGCTCAATAGCACAGCAGTCGCCCAACCAGTCCGATCTTTGCCTGCTGTGCAATGGAACAGTTGCGCATCGTCCGAGGCGGCGATTGCGCTGAAAAGTTCTGCAAACTTAGCACGTTGATTTGCGTTAGTGACAAATTGACGATTTAAGTCTTCCATAAGAGCAATCGCTTCAGCTGGAGAAGCAATCGATGGCAGTATCAGGGAATTTATATCGCCCACAATGTTGATATGACGATAAACGGCGCCATCAGGCAAAACGTCGGCCTGTCCGGCAATTTCTGTGGGTGTGCGTAAATCATAAACAACTTTGATACCTAACGCGTTCAACGTGACTAAATCTTCAGCAGACGGAATTAATGCACTTGATCTGTAAAGAACACCCTGACGCAGCATTTGGCCACTTGAGGTCCGGTAGGCAGTTGCGTGGTCTGCAATAGCGATATCACGGAAGTTGCTAACGGAGCTTAGTTCTGGAGTGGGTGTAAGCGTGGTTGGTGCAGTGCTATTACCACCACATGCTATTAGAAATGAGGGAATCGCTAAAGACACAAACATTCCTTTTAGGAATTGACGCCGAAAAAGTAATCGCATTGAATTTGCCCTTATATGATCCTGGATTCCTCGGTTGACCGCTTATTAGCTTCGATAGCTATTTGAATAAATTGAAAATTTCACTCTTTAACCAGATCACCATTTGGGTGAGAGCGCTACAGGCTCGATTGCACGCTTTTCCGATTCCATGGACTGCGTGCCCTCCTTGCAACATACAGGTTGCAGCGTCGTCGCGCCTTGCCAGGAAATCGGAAAAACGCATACTCGAACCTGTCCAACCGAGGAATCCAGGATGATTGATTACATCGTGGAACGCAGGTATGTAGTAACGATTGAGCTAAAAATAATTGCCACTTCTGATGAAAAAGAATTTGTGTAGTGTAAAAAATGACAGAACGCGCGCTATTGTGGATATTACTAACGGCCTGACGCTGAAAATTCAGCAATTCACAAAACGAATAATTCCGTCTTCATCTTCCTGGCGCGTTAATTTTCCCGAATACCACAGCAAATGTAAGTGCGCCAATGCTTCGCCCAGCGCAAAAGTAAGCTGATGCATATCGAGCTCGCGTGGAAACATCACCGGCACAATATCGTTTGCACTTTGCGGTGTTGCACATGCTTGTTCAACTTCAACTAGACGCGCAGCGTGATGATCAATTAATTGTTGTACGCGAGTATGCGCGCCGCGAAATGGTTTGCCGTGCGACGGTAACACCAGCGTGCTTGAGTCAAGTTCGAAAAAGCGTTTAATCGAATCTAAAAATTGCTGCACCGGATTGGATAACGGTTCAATCGGCCAGACAGAAACATTGGTTGAGATACGCGGTAATAACATGTCGCCGGCAATCAAACAGGGTATTTCGTCACAATACAAAGAAACATGTTCCGGTGAATGACCAAAGCTCGTCATCACGCGCCAACGGTGCGCGCCAATTTGAATAAATTGATTTTCCTGAAGGCGCGCAAATGCGCTTGGCATGCTCGGAACTAAACTCGGAAAATAATTTTTACGCTTGGATAATTGCGTAATCAGATTCGGATCAGTCACGCCATGACGCTGAAAATGCGGTACGGCAGCTGCGCCTTCAACACCGCTTAATCCGGCTTGCATCATGCGACCAAAACCGTATTCAGCTGCACTCATCCATAACGGTGCGTTCCAACGTTGGCATAACCAATCCGATAAACCGATATGATCTGGATGGCAATGCGTCGCAATCACCCGAGTGACGGGTTTGCCTTCCAAATAACGCGAAAAAATAGTTTCCCACAAACGACGGGTTTCTTCATTGGAGATACCGCAATCAATAATCGTCCACCCGTCGCCATCTTCAAGTAACCACAAATTAATGTGGTTTAGCGTAAACGGTAACTTCATACGCAGCCAGTACACACCGTCACAAACACACTGTAATTCGCCAGGTTCTGGAAGAGTGTCGCCGAACGGATAATTTAATTCTGTTTCTTGTGGATTCATGGCACTTATCAGGTTGAATTTCAACGGATCTTACGTTAACGTAAACGGAAGAGTAAGATATTCCGATAATTAACACCAGAGAAAATAAAGTGCCGCGCTCAATTAATTCCTCAACTAAATCCGCAATCACCTACACCATTACCGACTTATCCCGCGAGTTCGACATCACGCCGCGCACGATACGGTTTTATGAAGATCAGGGATTATTAAATCCAAATCGTGAAGGAAACGGTGGCCGGAATCGGATTTATTCCGCGCGTGAACGAACGAAATTGAAATTGGCGTTACGTGGAAAACGGCTTGGCTTATCGTTGTCTGACATTAAAAATCTGATCGAGATGTACAGCTCGCCCAAAGATACCGGGCCACAATTACAGCGCTTCATGACGGTGTTGGTGCAACATCGTGCCGCATTGGAGCGGCAGCGGGAAGATATTGACGCGTTGCTGGCTGAAATTTGTACGCATGAAAAAGAATGTAAGCGTATGTTGAAAGGAAATGAACGTTGAGTTCCTAAAAGTCTTCGTGAGGAGAATACGGAGCAAGTGTTGGCTTGGGGGTTACGTCACCCATTTTTTTAAAATCAACGAGTGGGTCAACGAGATGCATAGTTAAGAAGTCGATAGCGGGTTGGTAACCATCTTTTGCCGAATTCCTGAAATAGTGTTGGGCAGTAAGAAAGTCATCTTCGTTTTTAGACTTAAGCCATTGGATATGATGCCGGTGACCTAGTACAAAATTAGCCACGTGGGAAGTTCCCTTGGAATGAACATCCTCTGGTTGATCTATCGAGGCAATATACTCTTGGCCAAGTGCGGCCTGTCCGGCAAGCGAGTAGAAAAGGCCAAGATATAGTTTGGCGTCTGTATTTCCTTCCATCGCCGCCTCCTGAAAGTACATCATTCCGTCATTTATATTTCCTTCAATAAAAAGTAAGCAGCCAAACTCAAACGGTGCTTTCAGGTCACCCAGTTGTACTTTTGCCCAGCATTGCGCTTTAACTTCACTAAGCGGGTTATCTCTATCCGTGTTGAAATTTGGACTGTAAAGAAATACGTTCTTTAAAATAACTTGAGCAGCGTAACTATTTCCATCGCAATGAAAAGCATGCGCCAAGTCTTGAAGAGAGCTGTCTTGCTTGTAACGCATATTATGCGGTCTGTTTTGTAAATCACTGGGGCTTAAGTAAGTCTGGCACTTACTTGCAACAAGCTGTTCATTTTCAGGGGTTAATGGGCGATCGCTACAAGTACCTGAAAAAAAATCAGAAATTTCGTTAAGCTCTTTTGTAGGTGGAGTACGTGGCTCTCCTACATTAAGTTGATGAATCAGGGAGTGTATATTTAGTCGGGCGCCGTGCATTTGTTAATCCTTAGAAGAGTGATCCATTTGATGCTAATTTTCATTACCCAGGTTGATTTGGTTCTTAATTAGCTCAAACTGTCATGATCAACAGCATCTCAAATAGATGACAAAAATAATATTGTGGCTTTCCACATTGTTTCTACGCAAACGCATAAAAGCACCGCCATATTGACGCTGTTCTAATGGACTATCTGAACTTAGTGGATACTTGCTTGACGTTTACGTAAACGTCAATTGGAGGTATTATTTGTGTTATCTCCCTATGCAAGCCAAAAGAAAATGCAACCAACAACGAGGAGCCTATGCAACAGTTACCCGGCCTGACTTTTGATCACGGCGAAGACATCGCCGCCCTGCGCGAATCCATCCAACAATTTGCCACAAAAGAAATCGCACCGCTTGCTGCCGAAATGGATAAAACAGACCAGTTTCCGATGCAATTATGGAAAAAACTAGGTGACTTAGGTGTGCTTGGCATGACCGTAAAAGAACAATACGGCGGCATCGATATGGGTTATCTGGCGCACATTATTGCGATGGAAGAAATCTCGCGCGCGTCCGCTTCGGTCGGACTGTCTTACGGCGCGCATTCGAATTTGTGCGTCAATCAAATTAACCGTAACGGCACGTCACATCAAAAAGAAAAATATCTGCCCAAATTAATTTCTGGCGACCATGTTGGTGCGTTAGCGATGTCAGAACCCAACGCCGGATCGGACGTGGTCAGCATGAAACTACGCGCCGAATTGAAGGGCGACCGCTGGGTACTAAACGGCACCAAAATGTGGATCACCAATGGGCCGGATGCTGATGTATTAGTGGTCTATGCGAAAAGTGATTTAGAAGCTGGCCCACGCGGCATCACCGCTTTTTTGATTGAGAAAAACTTCCCCGGATTTTCCAACGCGCAAAAACTCGACAAACTCGGCATGCGCGGTTCGCACACCGGCGAACTGGTATTTCAAGATTGTGAAGTGCCGGCAGAAAATGTGTTGGGTGGAGTAGAAGGGGTAGGCAGAGGCGTGAACGTATTAATGTCAGGATTAGATTTTGAACGCGCTGTTTTGTCAGGCGGTCCGCTCGGCATTATGCAAGCGTGTATGGACGTGGTGGTGCCGTATATCCATGAGCGCAAACAATTCGGTCAGGCGATCGGCGAATTCCAACTCATGCAGGGAAAAATCGCGGATATGTATTCCACAATGATGGCGTGCAAAGCGTATGTTTATGCAGTTGGTCAGGCGTGCGATCGGGCAAAAAATCCTGAAGCAATACGCGCTATACGTAAAGATGCTGCCGGTGCGATTTTGTATGCTGCTGAAAAAGCGACGTGGATGGCGGGCGAAGCGATTCAGATTTTAGGTGGCAATGGTTACATCAATGAATATCCGGTTGGCCGTTTATGGCGCGATGCTAAGTTGTATGAAATCGGTGCTGGAACCAGTGAGATCCGGCGTATGTTGATTGGACGTGAATTGTTTACGGAAACGAAGTAAATCAAATAAAAACCCATGACCCAAATCACCTTCCCCAAATTACTCGCCTCGCAAATCGCCTTCGATATTGCGCGCATGATTTTGGATGGATTTAACAAGCATTACAGTTTGTTTCGCGCGACAAGCCGTCAGGCAAAAATTCATTTTGAATTGGGCGAGTGGAAAGCGGCACAAAAAACCGCGCTTGAACGCATTTCTTTTTATCCCAAACGGGTTACGGAGTGCGTCACTGTTCTTGAAAATAAATACGACGAAAGTGAATTAACCGATTCAGTGTGGCGTGAAATTAAATTGCATTACATCGGATTATTAATCGACCATATGCAGCCGGAGTTGGCAGAGACTTTTTTCAATACGATTTGCACCAAAATGCTGCATCGAAATTACTTTCACAACGATTTTATTTTCGTGCGCCCGGCCATCGCTACGGATTATATTGAGAGTGATGCGCTTCCAACCTATCGCGTCTATTACCTAGGCAATGACCGGTTGCAAAACGCGCTGAAAAAAATAATAGCGGACTTTCAATTAGCCACCCCTTTTGAGAATATCGATCGCGATGCCGCCTTCGTTGCAGTGCAGTTAAATGTGTTTATTGGATCAGACCGGCTTGAGCCTAATCATCAGTTACAAGTACTTTCCAATTTATTTTTTCGTAATAAAGGCGCGTACATTGTTGGCAAAGTAATTAATGGCAATCGCGAATATCCGTTTATTTTGCCAATTTTGCATAATCCTCAGCATCAATTAATGTTGGATGCGGTCTTGTTAGCGCCGACGCTGATCACACTGTTCTTTTCGTTTACACGCGCATACTTTTTGGTGGACATGGAAGTGCCGTCTGCTTATGTCAAATTTTTGCGCAGCATCATGCCCAACAAACCACGCAGCGAAATATATACGGTGTTGGGTTTGCAAAAGCATGGAAAAAATTTGTTTTATCGAGATTTTTTGCATCATCTGAAATACTCATCCGATCAAATTCAGGTTGCGCCCGGAATTCGCGGTCTGGTCATGTTGGTGTTCGCCCTTCCCTCGTTTCCGTACGTGTTTAAAGTCATTAAAGATAGCTTTCCTTCATTCAAAGAAACGACGAAAGAACTGGTCAAAGAAAAATATCAACTGGTAAAAAATCACGACCGTGTGGGGCGTATGGCGGATACGCTGGAATATTCGGGTGTCGCTTTTCCGCGCAGCCGTATTACCGAATCGTTGTTAGCCGATATCAGAAGTTGTGCGCCCTCGGAGTTGGAAGAAAACGGCAATGAAATCGTCATCAAACATTTGTACATTGAACGTCGCATGGTGCCGTTAAATATCTGGCTGACTGACGCAGAAAAACAAGATGATGATGCGGCTATCGAACATGGTGTCCGTGAATATGGCAACGCCATTAAAGAACTGGTCGCGGCCAATATTTTTCCTGGCGATATGCTGTATAAAAACTTTGGTGTAACGCGATTAGGCCGGGTCGTTTTTTATGATTACGATGAAATCGAGTACGTCATTGATTGCAATTTCCGGCGTATTCCAACTGCGCACAATGAAGAAGAGGAAATGGCGGCGGAACCCTGGTATGCCGTTGCCAAAAACGATGTCTTCCCGGAGCAATTTGCCCCGTTTTTATTAGGGAACGCCAAAGTGCGTGAATATTTTATGAAGTACCATGCCGATTTGCTTACGCCTGCTTACTGGCAAGCATGCAAACAGCGCATAATAGAAGGCCATGTTGACGACGTATTTCCGTATCCGCAAGAAATTCGATTTTGTCACTTGTCAGGGAATTCCGATTGGGATTCCGCGTAACTGTAACTAATTAATAACTAATAATCTTAGTCTGGAGAATAGTATGAATATTGTGATTGTCGGTGCGGCTCGCACCCCAATGGGCGCATTTCAAGGTGATTTTTCTACCGTCACTGCAAGCCAGTTAGGCGCAGTGGCAATTAAGGCAGCGTTAGAACGTGCCGGAGTAAAACCGGATCTGGTGGATGAGGTTTTGTTTGGAAATTGCTTAATGGCAGGTCAGGGTCAGGCACCGGCGCGTCAGGCGACGTTAGCTGCCGGCTTGCCAAATTCAGTCGGCGCGGTGACCTTATCAAAAATGTGTGGATCGGCAATGAAAGCCGCCATGATGGCGCACGATTCTATTTTGGCAGGCACCAATCACATCGTGGTTGCCGGTGGTATGGAATCCATGACCAACGCGCCGTATTTATTACCCAAAGCGCGTGGCGGTTACCGGATCGGTCATGGTCAGGTGATGGATCACATGATGTTAGACGGTTTGGAAGATGCCTACTCCCGCGATGAAAAAACCGGTGGCGGTCGTTCTATGGGCACGTTTGCGGAAGACTGTTCTGCGAAATACAACTTTAGTCGCGCAGATCAGGATGCGTTTGCCACCGAATCTGTTAAGCGCGCTCAGGCAGCAACAGCAGATGGCTCCTTTCAATGGGAAATCGCGCCCGTGACTGTCAAGGGCCGTGCGGGTGACGTGGTGATCGATAAAGACGAAGGCCCATTAAAAGCCAGGCTCGATAAAATTCCATCGTTAAAACCGGCTTTCAAAAAAGACGGCACGATTACCGCCGCTTCTTCTTCCTCTATTAATGACGGTGCGGCTGCATTAGTCATGATGAGTGAAGAAACAGCAAAAAAACTCGGCTGCAAAATTTTAGCGCGCGTCGTCGGTCATGCCACGCACGCGCAAGAACCTGGTTGGTTTACAACAGCACCGGTTGGCGCAATGCAAAAGTTATTTAAAAAAACCGGCTGGTCAGTGAAAGATGTCGATCTGTTTGAAATCAACGAAGCATTCGCTACTGTGCCAATGGCGGCGATGCGTGAATTTGATATTCCGCACAGCAAAGTCAACGTGCACGGCGGCGCATGCGCATTGGGTCATCCGATCGGCGCATCTGGCGCGCGCATCATTTGCACACTGATCGGCGCATTGCAAAAACGCGGATTAAAACGTGGTGTTGCTACTTTGTGTATTGGTGGTGGTGAAGGTACTGCCATGGCAATTGAGTTGGCTTGAGTTAATTTCGGGCTAAATAGAGTTGGCAAATAAAAGGTGGGCTGCGGCTCACCTTTTTGTATCAAGCAACCACCGTTTTTATTCCATAAAAAAATACTTGTATAAGAGGCGTATAGATGACCAAAAAATTAATCTCATCGGGTTCTGTTTTTGAAAAAATAGCCGGATATAGTCGGGCCGTGGTTGAACATGGCGTAGTACATGTGTCGGGAACCACCGGTTTTAATTATGATGCAATGACGATAGATGACGATCTGATCTTGCAAACACATCAAACGTTTAAAAATATTGAAACCGCACTAAAGCAAGCGGGGGCGACATTCGATGATGTAGTCAGAGTGCGCTATTTAATTACAGACGCGAGCTATTTTGAACAAATTGCATCGATTTGTGGGCATCACTTTGCGAATGCGCGGCCGGCCGGAACGATGATGGTGGTTGGATTAGTAGACCCGCGTATGAAAATAGAAATTGAAGTGACTGCCCGATTAAATACCTATCCAGAAAAGCCATGATTCTCAATTCAGAACACCAAATGATCCGCGACGCGTTGCGTGAGTTTTCACAAGAACGTCTCGCACCAAACGCAGCACGTTGGGATAAAGAAGGCCATTTCCCACAAGCGGAACTCAAACAATTAGCGGAGCTGGGTGCCTACGGCGTTGCCGTGCCAGAAAAATGGGGCGGTGCAGGTCTCGACTATTTGTCACTGGCTTTGGTGTTGGAAGAAATCGCCGCTGGCGATGGTGGAACATCGACCATTATTTCCGTCAACAATTGCCCCGTCTGCTCGATTGCGATGATGTACGCCAACGAAGCGCAAAAAGAACACTGGTTGCGACCGCTCGCGCAGGGAAAAATGTTGGGCGCGTTCTGTTTAACCGAACCACACGTCGGCAGTGACGCCGGCGCATTGCGCGCCACAGCAAAAAAAGAAGGCGATGACTATGTGATTAACGGCGTCAAACAATTTATCACCAGCGGTAAGTACGCCGATGTAGCGATTGTGATGGCGGTCACCGATAAAAGTGCCGGAAAAAAAGGCATCAGCGCATTTTGGGTGTCAACCAAAACACCGGGTTATATCGTCGCCCGCTTAGAAGAAAAATTAGGTCAGCACTCTTCAGATACCGCGCAAATTCTATTTGAAAATTGCCGCATTCCCGCCGCCAATTTAATTGGTGAAGAAGGCCAGGGTTACAAAATTGCACTGTCTGGATTAGAAGGCGGCAGAATTGGAATTGCCTCGCAATCGGTTGGTATGGCACGCGCTGCATTCGATGCCGCGTTGAGCTACGCCAAAGAACGCGAAAGTTTTGGTAAACCCATCTTTGAGCATCAATCCGTGCAATTTAAATTGGCTGATATGGCCACGCAAATTGAAGCAGCACGTCAATTAATCTGGCACGCCGCCAGCATGAAAGATGCTGGTTTGCCGTGCTTAAAAGAAGCAGCGATGGCGAAATTATTTGCGTCCGAAATGGCAGAAAAAGTATGTTCAGACGCCATCCAAATTCATGGTGGTTATGGTTATGTTTCTGATTTTCCGGTGGAACGAATTTATCGTGATGTGCGCGTTTGTCAGATTTACGAAGGTACTTCGGATATTCAGAAGATGATTATTGGCCGGGCATTGGCATAAGCACCGTAAAAGAAAAATGGTCAAATTTAAAAAGGAAGATTCTTGTCCTTGCGGCTCGGGGAAAAAATATGCAGATTGCTGTGAGCTGTATATTGCAGGGACATTGACCGCGCCAGATGCGCAAGTATTAATGCGCTCGAGATATACGGCGTACACGTTCGAAGATGAAGCGTATTTGCAAAAAACCTGGCATGCAAGTTCGAGGCCGGAAACAATAATCCGGAAGCAAGAGCCGTGTAAATGGACAGGCTTAAATGTAATTGCGCATCATCAGGAAGGACAGACCGCCACCGTGGAATTTATCGCCAAATATAAATTGAATGGTCGTGCAGAAAAGATGCATGAAGTTAGTCGGTTTGTTTTTGAAAATGGGCAGTGGTTTTATGTAGAGGGCAATTTTTTAAATTGATATTGATGGCTTCTCCTACTCTATAAATCACCACGGTCTGGCTCCCTCTCCCGTTGCGCGGGGTGTAGCAGGGGTTTCGCAGTGCATGCACTGCTACACCCCTGCTACACCCCGCGCAACGGGAGAGGGAGCTGAGCGCGGCGGATTCATGGGGCTGAGCTAACAATAAAGATTAACTAAACAAATCAAAAACGATGAAACTAGAATCCAAACTCTCCCCACGTTCCGAAGAATTCAAAACCAACGTCGCCGCAATGCAAAGCGTGGTCGATGACTTAAAAAACAAAATTGAAAAAATCATGCTGGGCGGTGGTGAAGACCCGCGCAAAAAACATATAGCGCGTGGCAAATTATTGCCCAGAGACCGGGTACAAATGTTGCTGGATCCCGGCACACCATTTTTAGAATTTTCTCAACTGGCCGCGTTCGGCATGTATCACAACGAAGCACCCTGCGCGGGAGTCATTACCGGCATCGGTCGCATATCCGGTCAGGAATGTGTGATTGTCTGTAACGACGCCACGGTGAAAGGCGGAACTTACTATCCACTCACCGTAAAAAAACACCTGCGCGCACAGGAAATTGCTGAGCAAAATAATTTGCCGTGCGTGTATCTGGTCGACAGTGGCGGCGCGAATTTACCGAATCAGGAAGATGTGTTTCCAGACCGTGATCACTTCGGTCGGATCTTTTTTAACCAAGCCAATTTATCCGCCCAAGGTATTCCGCAAATCGCGGTGGTAATGGGTTCGTGCACGGCTGGCGGCGCGTATGTTCCGGCCATGAGCGATGAATCAATCATTGTTAAGAATCAGGGCACCATATTTTTGGGCGGTCCGCCGTTAGTCAAAGCAGCAACCGGCGAAGTAGTCAGTGCGGAAGATCTGGGCGGTGGTGATGTGCACACGCGGTTGTCTGGCGTGGTGGATCATTTGGCGCAAAACGATATGCACGCCTTGTCGTTAGCGCGCAAGATTGTGTCTAATTTAAACCGGCAAAAAACAACTCAGTTGAAACTGCAAGAAGTGGTTGATCCAGCTTATCCGGCGCAAGAATTATATGGCGTGATTCCTGTTGATACGCGCAAACCGTTTGATGTGCGCGAAGTAATTGCGCGCATTGTTGATGGCAGTATGTTTGATGAATTTAAAGCGCGCTATGGCACAACGTTAGTGTGTGGCTTTGCGCATATTCACGGCATGCCGGTTGGAATTATTGCGAACAACGGCATTTTATTTTCCGAGTCGGCATTAAAAGGTACGCATTTTATTGAGCTGTGTTGTCAGCGCAAAATACCGCTCGTTTTCTTACAAAACATCACCGGGTTTATGGTCGGTCGTAAATATGAAAACGAAGGCATTGCACGTAACGGCGCAAAAATGGTCACGGCCGTTGCAACCGCTGCTGTGCCGAAGTTTACGGTAATTATTGGCGGCAGTTTTGGTGCCGGAAATTACGGCATGTGTGGCCGCGCATTTTCACCACGCTTTTTATGGATGTGGCCGAACGCGCGCATTTCGGTCATGGGCGGTGAACAGGCAGCCAGCGTGTTGGCAACAGTAAAACGCGATGGCATCGAATCCAAAGGCGGAAGCTGGTCAGCGGAAGAGGAAGCGCAATTTAAGCAACCGATTAAAGAGCAATACGAACATCAGGGACATCCGTATTACGCCAGCGCGCGTTTGTGGGACGACGGCGTGATTGATCCGGCTGATACGCGCATGGTGTTGGGTTTGGGATTATCCGCCGCGCTAAATGCGCCGATACCCGCGACCCAATTTGGTTTATTCAGAATGTAAAGGTAAGAAATGGCATATCAAACGTTATTGTTAGAAATTACACGCGGCGCTGCAACCGTGACATTGAATCGTCCCGAAGTCAGAAATGCGTTTAATGAAATTGTGATTGCGGAGTTGACGCAGGTGTTTCAGGAACTGGGACAAAATTCAGAAGTCCGTGTGATTGTTCTGGCAGCGAATGGCCCGACATTTTGCGCTGGTGCAGATCTGAACTGGATGAAAAAAATGTCGACGTTTTTGACAACTGCGTCTGAAGAAGAAAATTTTGCCGATGCGCAAAAATTAGCGGAAATGATGTATCAAATATATAGCTGTCCCAAACCGGTCATTGCAAGGATTCAAGGCGATTGTTACGCCGGTGGCATGGGATTAGTTGCGGTGTGTGATATTTCCGTTGCGGCGGAACAGGTGCAATTTTGTTTAAGTGAAGTCAAACTTGGTTTGACTCCGGCAACCATTTCTCCGTACGTGATTAAAGCGATGGGAGCAAATGCGGCGCGGCGTTACTTTATTACTGCGGAACGTTTTTCAGCACTAGAAGCCCATCGGATTGGTTTTGTGCATGAAGCGGTGAGTGCAGAAAAATTAGACGAAACCATCGCGCAATTAGTTAAAACGATTGTGAACAATAGCCCGAATGCGGTTACGGAAGCGAAATGGTTGGTGGATGAAATAACGAATGCGGAGATTGATGAGGAGATGTTGGCTTATACCGCGGAACGTATCGCTGAGATCCGGACATCGGCAGAAGGTCGGGAAGGGGTTGCTGCGTTTTTGGAAAAGCGTAAACCGGGTTGGGTGTTGTTGGATAATTGAATTTTTTTACTCATGCTCCGAATCTTCAACATCGTCATTCACGTGGTTTTTGCTACGTCATTCCCGCGGGGTCAGGCGGGAACCTAGTGTCTTTTTTAAACTATTGTTGATGTTTTATTTCTTGTCTTGGCAACTCGGTATAACAACGAACGACACTAGGTTCCCGCCTGAACCCGCGGGAATGACGAAGTGGGGGTTTATCGGAAAAACCAAATTAAAAAGCAAGTTTAACAAATCAGGGAAGCAGATTGAAATCAAACAGCAATTGGATAAACAGAAGTCTGCAAAGCGTCTGGCACCCATGTACCCAAATGCAGCATCACGAAACCATACCGATGATACCCATCAGTCATGGTCAAGGCGCATGGTTATTCGATGCAGACGGCAATCGCTATTTAGATGGCATCAGCTCCTGGTGGGTAAATTTATTTGGCCACGCCAATCCGCGCATTAACGCCGCATTAAAAGATCAGCTCGATAAATTAGAGCACGTCATGCTCGCGGGATTTACGCATGAACCGGTCATCACTTTATCGGAACGGTTATCCAAAAAAGCAGCTAACGCGTTGGGACATTGTTTCTTCGCGTCCGACGGTGCGTCGGCAGTAGAAATCGCACTCAAAATGAGTTTCCATAGCTGGAGCAATCAGGGCTTTCCTGAAAAAAAAGAATTCGTTTGTTTAAAAGGCAGTTATCACGGCGAAACGATAGGCGCGTTGGGCGTCACCGATGTGGCGATATTTCGGGATGCTTATGCGCCACTGACGCGTTCTGCGCATGTGGTGATGTCGCCCGATGCGCGTCAGGCCAATGAAAATGAAAGCGCGCAAGATGTAGCTCGTCGTGCGATTGCCGACGTGGAAAAATTATTTGCACAGCGCAGTAACCATATCGCCGCAATTATTGTTGAACCTCTCGTGCAGTGCGCAACCGGTTTTGCGATGCATGATCCACTTTATTTGCAATTGCTACGCGCATTGTGCGATCAATACCAGGTGCATTTAATCGCCGATGAAATTGCGGTCGGCTGCGGTCGCACCGGAACTTTTTTTGCCTGCGAACAAGCCGCTATCTGGCCTGATTTATTGTGCTTATCAAAAGGAATCAGCGGCGGTTACTTGCCGCTTTCTTTGGTGATGAGCACCGATAAAATTTACCAGGCGTTTTATCACCCTGATGTGCAACGTGGATTTTTGCACTCGCATTCCTACACCGGAAATCCCTTAGCGTGCCGCGCCGCATTAGCCACGTTGGATATTTTTGAGCAGGACGATGTACTGGCAGCGAATAAAATTCGTGCTGCCAAAATTACCGAAGTAGTAACGCCAATAGCACAACATCCTCAGATAAAAAATTTCCGGCAACGCGGCATGATGTGGGCGTTCGATGTTATCGATGCCGGTGAAAAATTTTCATCCCGCTTTTTCACCGCCGCATTGAAGCAGGAATTACTGTTACGCCCCATCGGTAATACCGTCTATATAATGCCGCCATACATTTTGAATGATGAAGAAATTACTTTATTAGGACAACGTACTCTGTCGGTACTTGAACAGGTCTTATGACGGGGTGCGAACGGTAAATGAGTTGGTAACTCACAATAACGACAGGCCTATAACCTCGTCATTCCCGCGTAGGCGGGAATGACGAGGTTAGGTATTTTGCATTTTCATCCATCCACATCAGTTTGAATCGCACCCCTTATGACGAAATTATTTGAACAGATTGAACAAGGTTTGGCCGCGTTAGATGAACACGATTTACGTCGTCGCCGGCGTGTGACTTCATCCCCAACTGACGCGATGGTCGAGGTAGATGGTCGTCGCATGTTGACGTTTTGTAGTTTTGATTATTTAGGTTTGGCAGCACATCCGCAAATTCAATCTGCATTACAAGAAGGCGCCGCACTGTATGGATTGGGTAGCGGAGCATCCCATCTCATCAGCGGACACTCGATCGCGCATGAACAATTAGAGCAACGTTTAGCAGCCATGCAATCGCCCCATTTAGAGTGCGCACGCGCTGTTTATTTTGGTACCGGATACATGGCGAATTTAGCGGTGCTCTCGGGATTGGCGGCTTCGGGTGGAAACGACGATACGGAAATCTTTTCAGAAAAACTAAATCATGCATCGTTAATTGACGGCGCCAGATTAGCGCGCTGCAAGGTGAGTATTTATCCGCACGCTGACTTAAACGCATTGGAAGCCCTGTTAAAAAATAGCAATGCAAAAACAAAAATTGTTGCCACGGATGGCGTGTTTAGTATGGACGGCATCATCGCGCCATTGCCTGAAATTTTAGCTTTGTGTGAACGTTATGAGGCCTGGTTAGTGGTGGATGATGCGCACGGGTTCGGTGTATTGGGTGATGGCGCCGGCATACTCGCGCACTTTAATTTACGCAGCAAAAATTTAGTTTATATGGGCACGTTAGGCAAGGCGGCCGGTGTGTCCGGCGCATTTGTGGCAGCACATGAAAATGTGATTGAGTGGCTGATACAAAAAGCACGTCCGTATATTTACACCACGGCATCGCCACCCGCGTTAGCGCATGCCTTATTGACGAGTCTGGATATTATTTGCAGCGCTGAAGGTACGCAACGTCGCGCGCATTTGCACAGTTTGATCGTCCAATTCAAATCGCAATTTAAATCATTGACCGGTGATTTGAGTGGCTTGTCTTTGATGGCTTCTGATACGCAGATTCAACCGTTAATCGTCGGAAAAAATGCCATCACAATGGAGTTAGCAGCGCGGCTGTATGAAGCAGGAATTTGGGTTCCGGCAATACGGCCACCGACGGTGCCGGTGGGAACAGCGCGTCTGCGTATTTCGTTATCTGCCGCGCATAGCAGTGAACAGATTGCATCGCTGTTGAGCGCCTTGCATGGTTTGCAAAAGAAAGCCGCGTGATGAAAAATTCGCTCGCTTTTTTTGTCACTGGCACAGATACCGAAATAGGAAAGACATTGGTTTCAACGGCGTTGCTGCATAGTCTGGTGCAACGGGGATGGAAAAGTATCGGCATGAAACCAGTAGCGTCAGGTGCATTGATGCAGGATGGTGTCTGGTGCAATGACGACGTGATGGCACTGAATGCAGCAAGCAATGTAAAAGCATCAGCGCAATTAATTAATCCCTATTTATTTAAACTGCCCGCTGCGCCGCATATTGCAGCTGAAAAAGAAAATCAGACGATTGCATTGGCAACGATTTTAGATTGCTATCAACAATTAACCACGCGTGCAGAAGTGATTATTGTGGAAGGTGTGGGGGGATTCCGCGTGCCATTTAATGCGCACGAAGATAGCGCGGATATGGCGCAGCAATTAAATTTGCCGGTGATCTTAGTTGTGGGTATGCGATTGGGATGTATTAATCATGCTTTGCTTACAGCGGAAGCAATTGTGGCGCGTGATTTAACGTTGGCGGGTTGGGTGGCAAATAGTGCGCAGGAAGAGATGGCGTATTTGTCGGAGAATGTGGCAGCGTTGCGTGAACGATTAAGTACGCAAATGAGTGCGCCACTGCTTGGCTGTATTCCGTGGTTAGAAAAACCGACCGCGGTGGCAGCGGCAAAGTATTTGGATTTATCCGCGATGATGGAAAGCTGAATTTCGCTGATTCAGGCAGTGGGAGAAAAAATAAATTCATCATAAGTAAAAATGGAAAACAAAATGGAAAATCAAGTAGAAACGACCAATCAACAAAATATCCAGATTCATCCAACCCAAAAACCAGTCGCCCCCATTGTGGCCGAAACCTGGCCGGTAGATGAAGTAGTCAGTCTGTTCGAATTACCCTTCAACGAATTGCTCTTCCGTGCACAACAAGTGCATCGCCATGAATTTCCAGACGGTGACGTTGAATTAGCGACGCTGCTGTCGATTAAAACCGGCGGCTGCGAAGAAGATTGTTCGTATTGCCCGCAAGCGGCACGTTACGACACAGGCCTGGAAGCAAAAAAGATCATGGAACTCAAGGAGGTAGTTGACATCGCCCGCGCCGCAAAAGAAAACGGCGCCACCCGTTTTTGCATGGGCGCGGCATGGCGTTCGCCCAAAGATCGTGACATGGAAAAAGTCGCCGACATGGTGCGCGAAGTGAAAGCGTTGGGACTAGAAACCTGCGTTACCTTAGGCATGCTTAAAGAAGAACAGGCAGCACGATTAAAAGAAGCGGGCCTGGATTATTACAACCACAATTTAGATACCGCGCCGGAGTTTTATAACAATGTGATTTCTACACGTGACTATCAAGATCGCTTAGACACATTGGGCTACGTGCGTGACGCCGGTTTAAAAATTTGTTGTGGCGGCATTATCGGCATGGGCGAATCACGCCGGCAACGCGCCGGGCTGATTGCACAGCTGGCAAATTTAAATCCGTATCCGGAATCAGTACCAATTAATAATCTGGTGCAGGTGAAAGGAACACCGTTGTATGGCACGGAAGTAATCGATCCCTTTGAGTTTGTGCGCACCATTGCGGTAGCACGAATCACCATGCCACGCACCCGGGTGCGTTTATCTGCCGGACGGCAGGAATTGGGTGAGGCTGTTCAGGCGCTGTGTTTTTTAGCCGGGGCAAATTCGATATTTCTCGGCGATAAATTATTAACGACGCCAAATCCCGAGGCGTCGGAAGACCTGGCTTTGTTGACGAAGTTGGGCATTAAGACGCGGGCTAAAGTGGAGAGTGGTTGTAAGTAACCTGAATTAGTTGCAGAGTGGGCGCATTTTTGCGCCCACTCTGCGAGCATGACTATCTACACAAGTGTCGTTTATGGGCCTGTCAACAATTTTGTGTAAATACAATATCAAAGATGTGGCTGCAATCGATCCTCAAATAGGATAATGAATCTACTCATTGCTGATCGCCAATTTGAAACAGGCATAGTCCATTTTTTAGCAG